>JGI25156J39149_1000248_pt1 | contig 37257 bp, 35 predicted proteins | sample AraplaCL_Col_mMS_FD_39149 | JGI IMG/M metagenome (IMG submission 39149)
TATCGCCGATGCGGTACAGTGCACTGCCGACGGGTACCGCAACCGTGCCGGCCATTCCCGCACCTGAGAGGGGAAACGCGCCTTCGCCGAACGCACCGACATCCTGCTCGACACCCGCCATACGTTTGCCGATGCGATGCCCGAGATAGCTCATCAGCGCAACGCCGTTGCCGTTACAGCCGAGCGCATAGTGCACGCCGTCGTGCTGGCCGATGTGCGCGAGCCTGTCCCCGGTCATTGCGACGAAGCCTTTCCAGGAATGCGTGACGCGCACGTCCCGAAGGGCGGGCCACAATTGCACGAGCTTCGCGTACAACCGCCGCGCGGCCTCGCGTTCATCGATCTCGCGGATGGCGGGCCGCGACCCGAAGATCATTCGCGTGCCGTCCGGCGATGGCCGCGTGTAGAAGAGATTGCGCTTCGAATCGCTGATCATGCGGCGGCCCGGATTGAGGACGTCCATGAGGCCTTCGGGCAGCGGCTCGGTAGCAATCTGATAACTCGCAACCGGCAACACGCGGCGCGAAAAGAACGGCAGCAGTGGACCCGTGTAGCCGTTGGTAGCCAACAGCACCTGCCGCGCGTCGAACACGCCGCGCGCGGTGTGCACGCGAAACCGCGTATTTCCCATTCGTTCGATCCGCTGCACTGCTGCGTGCGAATGCAGCGTCGCGCCGCGCCGACGCGCGAGGTCGCGCAGCGCACGATGATATTTCGCGGTATGCAGTCCGCCGTATTCGTCGACGAGAATGCCGCCGTAGTAATAGTCGGAGCCGATGATGCCGCGCTGCGCATCGCGCTCGATCACGTGCACCGTGACGCCGGTCTTGTCGCGCAACAACTGGCCTTGGCGACGCAGCACGTTGAAATGCGTGGGCGTATAGGCGCCGAAGAAGCGGCCGGTGATGCGCAGGTCTGCGTCGAGTGATTCGTCTGCGATGATTCCCTTGAGATAGTCGAAGCTCGCCATCGACTCCTGCATCAGGCGCGTGAGACGTTCAGCGGACACGCCGCGAATGGCGTTGGTCAGCGCAAGCTTCTGACCGCTCGACACCATGCCCCCGCTGCGGGTGCTGCCGCCAGCGCCGATCTCGGCGCCATCCAGCACCGCGACGCGCGCGCCATGCTTCGCGGCCTCCGCCGCGGCCGACAGCCCGCAATACCCGCTGCCGACGATCGCCAGGTCCACGTTCGCCGGCAAAGGTTCCGGGGCGACCTCGGGCGGTGCGGCATCCCACCAGTACGGGGTGCAGCGGAAGGTTTCGTGAAACAGCAACGCATCGGGACGCATGGACTTGGCCCTGTTCGTTTGATCGAGTCCAGTGTCGCGCTCGCAAATCATCCGGTCAAATAGCGCCAAAAACGGCTTCCATTCATTTCTGATATGGCAAGCTGAGACTTCGGCCGATGTTTTGCGCGGCCCACGTCCGGAGAAAACGATGAATCTCAGGCAGGTCGAGGCGTTTCGGCTGGTCATGCTGCGCGGTTCGATGACGGCCGCCGCCGAAGAACTCGGCACATCGCAACCGAGTATCAGCCGGTTAATCGCGGAACTGGAAGCCGCCACGGGACTGACGCTGTTCGTGCGCAATGGCGGACGCATTCATGCCACTGATGCTGGCAGCGCGTTCTATCGCGAGGTGGATCGCAGCTTCGTCGGTCTGGAGAAGCTGCAGCATTCGGCGCGAGAGATTCTTGAACTCGGCAGCGGACGGCTGCGGATCGTGGCAGCGCCGGTCCTCGCGCTGTCGTTTCTGCCTGCCGTGATCGCGCGCTTCGCTGACGCCCATCCGCGCGTCGCGGTGTCGCTCGAAATGCGCAGCGAGAGCACGATCCAGCGCTGGGTGTCGTCGGGACACTGCGACGTAGGCTTCGCGACCACCACGCCGGATGCGTTCGGCGTGATGAGCGAGGAACTCTATGAACTGGCGGGCCTATGCGCGTTGCCAGCGCGTCATGCGCTAGCGGCGCGCACGCGGATTCGCGCGGCCGACTTGCGTGGCGAACGGCTCATCCTGCCTTCCTATGCGGACGATACGCGTGCCGCGCTCGATCGCGCGCTGCGTCCGGCGGGCGCGGATCAGGTGCCTGCGATCGAGACGCCGTATGGCGCGACCATCTGCGCGCTCGTGACGCGCGGCGCGGGCGTGGGCATCGTCAATCCGCTCGCGACCGTGGATGCCGATCCTGCGCGCATCGTGTTCCGGCCGTTCGCGCCGGCGATCTGGTTTCGCGGCTTCACCCTTTATCCGCAGACGCCGCGAGGCAATCCGTTGGTCGGCGAGTTTCTCGAACTCGCCGGTGAGCAGATGGCGGCGTTGAGGCGGGGCGCGCATATCTGAGTCCATGCTCGTTGACCGAACACAAGCTTCTTGCGACCGACCGTAAATTGAGTTCTAAAGTATTTCCCTTGTGATGCCGTTCATGAGTTGTTTGAGTTGTTTGCACGTCGAAGTATTCAGTTGGCAACAAGAACCGCCCAAAAGAAGGAATAGGAATGCGACAGCACCACAACGGCGCTCGCCAGCATCACTTTGGTGCGGTCGGTCGCACAAGGCAGATGAATCTAAACCGTAGCCCGGGGAAAAGTCATGGCGGACGCCAATGAGATTGTCGATTTGACGCGAGAAGTTCACCGTATAGCGAAGGGCAACGTATCGGATATCAACGACATCAATCGTGAAACCACCTTTCTCGCCATCAACGCGCTGATCGAATCGGCCCGTGCCGGCGACGCCGGGCGCGGTTTTGCCGTGGTCGCAAATCAGGTCAAGGTAGTGTCGCAACGCATCGGACAGTTGACCACCGAACTGGGCCGCGAACTCACGGCCCTAGGCGACCGGATGATCACGCAGCTCGAGCAGCAGGAAGCGCAGCGCCTCACGGATCTCGCGCTCAACATGATCGAGATCGTCGATCGCAACCTCTACGAACGCTCCTGCGATGTGCGCTGGTGGGCGACCGACTCCGCGATCGTCGATTGCGTTGCGCACGACACCCGCGAACACCGCGCGTTCGCGTCAGAGCGGCTGGGCGTGATTTTCGACAGCTACACCGTGTACCTCGATCTGTGGGTGATCGACATGGAGGGCAACGTCGTGGCCACCGGCCGGCCTGGCCAGTTCGCCACGGCAGGGCAAGCGAACGTGGCGGACGAGCCGTGGTTCAAGGCGGCGGCGAAGTCGGCGTCGGGCGCCGAGTATGCGGCGGCCGAACTCGCGTCGATGGCGGCGCTCAATGGCGCCGCCGTGGCGACGTACGCGGCGGCGATTCGCGAAGGCGGCGCTAACCGGGGGCGTCCGCTCGGCGTACTGGCGGTATTCTTCAATTGGACCCCGCAAGCTTCGACGGTAGTCAAGGGCGTGCGTTTGTCGGTGGAGGAGTGGACGCGTACGCGCTGCCTGCTCGTCGATGCACGCAAGCGCGTGATCGCCAGTTCAGACGACAAAGGCGTGCTGCAGGAAGTGCTGCCGCTCAAAGTGAGCGATCCGAAGGCGGGCGCGTATAGACCGGACGCGGACACATTGGTGGCCTACGCCCTCACGCCGGGCTACGAAACATACGAAGGGATGGGGTGGTACGGCGTGATCGTGCGCAAGCGCGCGGGGCGGTGAAGGGAGTCGCCCACACCATCCGCCGTTTAAGGATGGTGTGTCGATCGGGCGCGCCGGTGATCCTGCCAGGGAGGCGAGTACAACGACGGCTTTGAGACTGGGTTGACATGTTCGAACGCTGGTTTGGGCTACAGCAGCTACTGCTGACGGAAACCCCTAAAGCCGCGACTCTTCTGATCAGGACTGGTGTCGGACTTCAGGCGCCGAAGCGGGGCGGCGAACGGCATGACGTCAGGCGAGGCCAGTTCAGTGCCGTCGACGTACGACTATACGGCGCTCGTCGGCTTGCTCACGAGCTATGCGGATTCATCGTCGGTAACGATACTATTTTCGATCGGCGGCGTAAGCGGACCGCCGATCGCCTCGTTTGCAATGACGGTCCTGACGCCCGCGGGCCTGTTCGTATTCGATTGCCTCACCTCCATCGCGCTGGCGTTCGCGGCAATTCGAGTGCGCGCGGCCGCGGAGAGAGTGGGGTGATTGTTCTGCGTGCGGTCAAGCTCGTACCTTGAAAGCAAAACAATCTGTCTATCGGCCAGACGGTCGATCTTTTTTAAACTGCCATGCCACAAGTCAGACTCGAATATTCGTCGAACCTCGATAGTCAGTTCAATCCTGAACGAACGCTTCTGCGGCTGAACGAAGCACTGATCGATTCAGGTCTGTTCAACAAGGTCGACATCAAAAGCCGCATTATTCGTTGCGAGCGCTTTCTGATCGGGCGATCCGCCGAAGACCACGCGTTCGTCCACTTGCAGATCATCATATTATCGGGCCGCGATACAGCGACAAAAGCTGGCCTGTCCGCGCGGATGCTGATTGCGCTGCGAGACTGCTTCGAGCCGCTCGCGGGCGTGCAAACCCAGCTAGGCGTGCAGATACTGGATAACGAACGGGAGACCTATTCGAAGGAGTTTGTGTAGCCGCTCTCTGGACTGTTGCGACCGCCGTCCCATGACCCTTACTCCAGAGTCCGTATCGAATTGCTGATCCCTCTTGCGCAGTCGATAACGGCAGGTGCGAGTTTCTGTCGGGCGTCTTCAAACGTCCATCTGCTTGTTGGTGCAACGACATGCACGGCAGCCACGGGCCGCCCCTGACTGCCCACTACGGGCGCCGCGATCGACATGTCGCCGATGAACAGCTCCTCGCGGTTGGTCGCATAGCCGTGCTGACGAGCCTCGGCGAGTCTTTCGCCGAGCGCGGCGAGTTCCGTCACGGTGTTCGGCGTGAACGCCACCCGCTTCATCTGCTCGAGGCGCGCGAGCGCCTCGTCGGCGGGCAATGCGCTCAGAAACGCGCGCCCGCTGCCCGTGCAATACATGGGAATGCGGCTGCCAATGGGCATATGGATGGGCACGAACTTCGTCGACACGAAACGCGACACGTAGACCATCTCGTCGTCGTCCGGCTCGGTCAGGTTCGTCGTCTCGCCCGTGTTGTTCGTCAGTTCCGACAGGAAAGGATTCGCGACATCGATCAGCGTATCGGCGGCGAGATAGTTGAAGCCGATCTGCATCACGCGCGGCGTGAGCTGATAGCGGCGCGTCAACGGATGCTTGCGGATATAGCCGAGCTTTTCGAGTGTGTAGACCATTCGCTGCGCCGAACTCTTTGACATCGACGCCGCGTCCGCGACTTCGGCCAGCGTCATCGTGCGGCGCTTCGCGCTGAACGCGCGCAGCACGCTCAAACCCTTTTCCAGCGACTGGTTGAAGAGCAGGTCGGGGCCGTTCCTGGCACCGTCGTCTGCAGGCGAAATGTCCATTGCTGTCTCAACGTTGAACGAGATATCTCATCATAGCGTATCGAATATCGATACGCAAAAATCTGTTTGCGATTTTTTTGATTCGATTATCATGGTTTGGCGGTCACATAACGAAATCGCCAGTGCTCGTCGCTGACACGCTGGCCCTGTCTGGAGATATGCATGGTTACGTTCGCCAAACGCTTCACCCTGTTTTCAGCTGGTCTTGCCGCTTCTTTCGCGATTGCGTCGGGTGCCGCGCATGCCGCCGAGCCGACCTACCGGATCGGCGCAACGGCCACGGGCGTGCCGTTCACGTTCCTCGACGTCAAGACGAACTCGATCCAGGGAATGATGGTCGACGCCATCTCCGCCGCCGGCCGCGAGTCCGGCTTCAAGGTCGATGTGCAGCAGAGCGTGTTCTCGGCGCTGATTCCGTCGCTGACCACGCAGAAGATCGACATCATTTCGGCCGCGATGCTGAAGACGCCGGCCCGCCAGCAGATCGTCGATTTCTCCGACACCGTCTATTCGTACGGCGAGGGCCTCGTCGTGAAGGCGGACGACAAGGGCCATTACACGTCGATGGACGACTTCAAGGGCGAAGTGGTCGGCGCGCAGGTCGGCACCGCGTTCGTCGATGCGCTCAACAAGAAGGGCATCTTCAAGGAAGTGCGCACCTACGATTCCGTCGCGGACATCATGCGCGACGTCGCGCTCGGCCGCATCAAGGCGGGCTTCGCGGATCAGCCGATCGTGGCGTATCAGCTGCAGCAGGGTGCCAACACTCAGGTTCGGCTCGTGCCCGAGTATCAGTCGGCCGTGAAGGGGCAGGTGTGCTTCATCGTGCGTAAGGGCGACACCGCGACGCTCGAACAGCTCAACAGCGCGATCAGAAAGATGAAGGCCGACGGCACGCTGCAGCAAATTCTGCAGAAGTGGCACATGAGCTGAACGGCACGCCGTATCGCAGCGTTATAACCTGTCCGCGCTTCATGAAGGCGCGGGCGATCTGCCAGGCGTATCAGGAGGCGCGATGTTTTTGCAGAACGCGATCGACTTTCTGCCAATCCTGCTGAAAGGCGCGGTCATCACCATCGAGATCACGGCTTGTGCGTTCGTGCTCAGTTCCGTTCTCGGCCTCGTGCTCGCGCTGATGAAGGTGTCGCGCAATCGTGCGCTATCGACGTTCGGCAGCACCGTGATCAATCTGATCCGCGGACTGCCCATCATCGTCCAGCTGTTTTATATCTATTTCGTGTTGCCCGACATGGGCATACAACTGTCCGCGTTTCAGGCGGGTGTGATCGGCCTTGGCATCGCGTACTCGGCGTATCAGGCGGAGAACTTCCGCGCCGGCATCGAAGCGATCGATCACGGACAGATCGAAGCAGCCCACGCAATCGGCATGCGTGGCCCGTTGATCATGCGACGCGTGGTGTTGCCGCAGGCGTTCAGGATCGCGCTGCCGCCGTATGGCAATACGCTCGTGATGCTGCTGAAGGATTCGTCGGTGGCGTCGACGATCACCGTCGCGGAAATCACGCGTGCCGGTCAACTGATTGCATCGTCGACGTTCCAGAACATGACGGTCTACACGCTCGTCGCGCTGCTTTACCTCGCGCTCAGCCTGCCGCTGATGTTCGGCGTCAACCAGTTGGGCAAGCAACTCGCGCTGAGGAAAAGCCGATGATCGAGATCAATGCGATACATAAGCGCTTTTACAACCAGGAAGTGCTCAAGGGCGTGAGCCTGAGCGTGAAGGCGGGCGAAGTGGTGTGCCTGATCGGCCCGTCGGGCTCGGGCAAGTCGACGGTGCTGCGCTGTATCAACGGCTTCGAGACCTATGACGCAGGCTCGATCACGATCGACGGCGTGCGTGTCGATGCGAACGCGAAGAACATCCACGAGTTGCGCATGCGCGTGGGCATGGTGTTTCAGCGCTTCAATCTGTTTGCGCATCGGACCGCGCTCGAAAACGTGATGGAAGGGCCCGTGTACGTGCGACGCACGCCGGTTGCGCAGGCGCGCGAGCAAGCGCGCCAACTGCTCGACAAGGTCGGGCTCTCGCATCGGATGAATGCGTATCCGTCGGAGCTGTCGGGCGGTCAGCAGCAGCGCGTCGCGATTGCGCGTGCGCTTGCGATGGAGCCCGAGGCCTTGCTGTTCGACGAACCGACGTCGGCGCTCGATCCCGAACTCGTCGGCGAAGTGCTCAACGTGATGCGTTCGCTCGCGCGCGACGGCATGACGATGGTCGTCGTCACGCACGAGATGGCCTTTGCGCGCGAGGTCGCCGACCGCGTGTGTTTCCTGCATGGCGGCACCATCTGCGAGACCGGGCCTGCGCGCGATGTGCTGACCGAGCCACAGCATCCGCGCACACAGGAATTCCTTCGGCGCCTGCTTTCGTCCAGCGACGCTCACGCCACTGCCAACCCGAACTGAACATGATCGAAGTGAAAGAAGGAGCCGCGCTGCCCGACTCGTTGTGGGCCGCGACCGCGCAGCCTGCGCCGGACACGCCGCCGCTGCGCGAATCGGCGTCGTTCGATGTGGCGATTGTCGGCGCGGGTTTTACTGGTTTGTCGACGGCTTTGCATCTGGCCGAGCGCGGTGTGAAGGTGTGCGTGCTCGACGCCGCCGAGCCGGGTTGGGGCGCGTCGGGCCGCAACGGCGGGCAGGTGATTCCTGGGCTCAAATACGATCCTGACGAACTCGTGCAGCGCTTTGGCGAAACCGCGGGCAATCGTCTCGTCGAGGTGGTCGGCGGCGCCGCGGATAACGTTTTCGATTTGATCGACAGGTACGGCATCGAATGCTCGGCGGTGCGGAGCGGCTGGATTCAACCGGCGCCGTCGCGCGCGATGCTCGAGGCCGTGACGCGGCGCGCGCGTCAATGGGAAGCGCGCGGCGCGAAGGTCAGTCTGCTCGATGGCACGGAAGTGTCGCGGCGGCTCGGCACGAAGAGCTATATCGGCGGATGGATCGATCATCGCGCGGGAAGTATTCAGCCGCTAAGCTATGTGCGTGGCCTTGCGCGCGCCGCGCAATCGCTCGGCGTCGCTGTACACGGGCGAACGGCTGTGTCCCGCCTGGTGCGTAATGAGCGCGGCTGGCGCGTCGAGACGCAGGGTGGGGCCAGCGTCGAAGCACAGCAGGTCGTGGTCGCCACCAACGGTTATACGGGCGCGTTGTGGCCGGGTTTGCGGCAATCGGTGATCGCGGCGAACAGCTTTATCGTTGCGACGCGGCCGCTGCCGACCGGTATCGGCAATGACATTCTGCGCGGCGGCGAAGTCGCGTCGGATTCGCGGCGTCTACTGCTGTACTTCCGGCGTGATGCAGCGGGGCGTCTGCTGATGGGCGGACGGGGACCGTTCTCCGAGCCGAGAGCCAACGGCGACTGGGGTCATCTGGAACGCGCGGTCGAGCTGATGTATCCGCAACTGAAGGGGATCGGCTATGAATATCGATGGGCCGGGCGTGTAGCGATCACCGCGGATTTTCTGCCGCACGTGCATGAGCCGGCGCCCGGGCTGAGCATCGCGCTTGGCTACAACGGACGCGGTATCGCGATGGCCACGACGGTCGGCAAGCATCTGGCCGAGCGCATGTGCAGCGGATCGGCTGCAGCGTTCCCGTTTGCAGTGACGCCCGTCAGATCGATTCCGTTTCATGGCCTGCAGCGTTTTTACATCACGGCGGGTGTGGCGTGGTATCGGCTGATGGACGCTATTGCATAAGACCAGCCGCTGAATCACGCATACATTCAGTGGCATGTTGGCACCTATGGTGCGGTCCCAGCAGCACGATCCTCCAGTGAAACGAACCGAAAGGCAGGGAGTCCAGACACTCCTGGATGTTTAATTGACTACTACGGGTCATTTCAGCCTCCTTCAAATGTCTCTCTGGCGAAGTCCCTTGTGATTGCTTGCGCCAACACCCGCTTAATCGTGCTTTTCCCAGTCCTTCGTCTTGGCCAGGAATGCGTCTATCTCATGCCAGAACTGATCGGGAAGGTTCCTGGAGAGTCGCGCGAATGACTCGTTGAATTCATCCGAAGTCTTTGCGCCGAAAACGATCGTGCTTACAGCCGGATGCCGCAGCGGAAAAAGCAGGGCAGCGGTAGCCAGCGGCACGTCGTGGCGCCGGCAAATGCTTTCGAGTCCTTCCGTTTGCGATAGGACTTGCCGTGTCGCGGGGCGCATGTTGTAGAAGGCGTCTGGACGCGAACCGGTCGCGAGAATGCCCGAGTTGAATGGCGACGCGGCGACCCACGCAATGCCTTTCTCGACGCAGTGCTCCAACAATGCGGTGCTGCGCGTGCGAAGCAACGAGTATTCTCCGGCGGGCATGACGACATCGACGTCGGCCCTCTCGGCGAAGTCCAGACAGGCTTGCCAGTCCATGCTGGCGACACCTATCGCGCCGACCACTTTTTCGTCCTTGAGGCGCTGTAACGCGGGAAACGCACCTTCGACGGCCGTCTTGAGTTCTTCGCGATACGCCGCTTGGGCAAAGCCGGGATCGAGGTCGTGAATAAAAACCGCATCAAGACGATCGACCTTAAGTCGCGACAGACTGCGCTCGACCGATCGGAGCGTCGTATCGTACGTGTAATCCAGATAGAAGTTGCTACCGCCTGGCAGCGAGCTTGCGCCAGGCTGGCTCAAATACCTGCCGAGCTTCGTCGATACATACAGATCTTCTCGCGGATACCCTGCCAGCGCCGCACCAAGGCGTTGCTCGCTTTCACCGCCAAGGTAAGCCGCTGAGGTATCGAAATATCGAACACCGCTCGCCCACGCTGCATGAATCATATTGAAGAACGCCTGCTCACCCGCGGCGTTCGCGAGGCTGCCAGCTCCGACTCCCACCCGAGGAAGCAGAACGGCTCCGTCCGGCTTTGCAATTCGTGCGTTCATTAAATTCGTTATCCTTGATAAATAGTTCAAAGAATCGCAAGCAATTTTGTGGCGGCCACGAGGACTTCGGCCGCCGAAAATGTGTCAGCGGACTTAGCTGGTATGTTCGTTTGCGGCGATGTAATCGCGCCGCACGCGTTCCGCGGCGGCCTGGAGAACAGCGACGGCTCGTGCACCGACACGTTCCGAATAACGCACCGACGGAATCGCGACGTTCAGCGATCCGAGCGGAAATCCCGACGACGACAACACCGGCACGCCCACGCCGACGATGCCCGGCGTGTATTCGTCCATCGAATAGGCGGCTCCGGTCTGCCGGATCGTTTCAATCTGTGCGAGCAGCGCCTTCTTTGCCGTGATCGTCTTGGGTGTGATGGCTTGCATTTTCACGGTCTTGATGTACTCGCTGCGCATCTGATCCGGAAGAAACGCGAGAATCACCTTTCCACCCGACACTGCATAAAGCGGCGCAAGATCGCCGAGTCGCAGATGCGATACCAACCGTTGCGGGCTGGTCACCGTCGCAACGACTTCCACCTGATCGCCCTTGAGTTGATTGAGCGCGCACGACTCCAGCGTCTGCTGCGTGATCTCTGCCAGCACCGGCTGCGCGCAACTGACGAGCGAGCGGCTATGTGTGGACTGTTGGGAAAGCCGGATCAGCGCTTCGCCGAGGCGATAACCCTTGGTCACAGGGACGAATTCGACAAAGCCACGAGCCGTAAGATTCTTGAGCAGCTTCGTCAGCGAACTCTTCGGTATGTCCAGCGCTTCTGCGATTTCCGTGTGGGACATCTCGCGTCCCCATCTCGCGAGCAACTCGATCACGTCGAGCACGCGATCCGCCGACTTCACCACTCCATTCGTTTCGTCTTCCAACAGCATATCCGGCTCCAGTTTACGTATGGAAACATACTAGCACCAGGATACTGGACCAGCGAGGAACGTTTGCATACGCGCGTGGATGCGTCTCGCCTGCTCGTCGAACGGCAGGCCACGCAGTTCGAGCGTCGGCGCCTCGACGGCGAGTGGAAGATCGGACCGCAGTTTCGACAGCAACTCGCGCAGCGGTAATTCGCCATCGCCAGGCAGCAGCCGGGACGTCCTCGCTTCCTGTCTCCGTGCTTCGAGAGACTGCGGTGCGGCGCTCGGTCCATCGCAAATCTGGATGTATTCGATCAGCGCCGGGTCGATTGCACCGATCCGCTCGCACGTCGCGCCCGAGCGGAAGAATTGCAACGCGTCGATGAGTATCCGCGCGTTTGCCTGTCCGCTGGCTTGCACGACCTCTAGTGCCTCGGCGGGCGTGCCGACCGCGCAGTACGTGATGGCCTCGAGTCCGACCGAAAGGCCGAAACCGTCTGCCGCTTCGCAAAGACGGCCGAAGTTGTCCCGCAGGCGACCGCGTTCGGTGTCGTTTCCGACGCAGAGTACGTGCTGCGCGCCGAGCATATGACCCGCTTCGAGTGCAGGCAATAGTGACTCGACATCCGTCTGCGGACTCAGCCAGATGGCTTCGATATCCAGCAGCCTGACGCCGGTTGCGTCGAGGCGCGCGCGTAGCTCGCGGATGAGGGCGGGATTGTTCGCGACGTCCACGATCGTATCCGCAGCGGTAGGCGCGACCAGCCGCAAGCCGCAATATTCAAATCCCGCAGCGGCGGCTGCATCGACGAGTTGCAGCGGATGCGCATCAAGGATAGTCAGATGATGCAACGACAGTTCATGCATGGGAACGCGTCCATAACGTAAAAGATGGCTCGTGGCGCATAGAAATCAGTTTTGCGGCGGTAGCACGAAATCATAGGCAAGCAGGGCACCCGAAACATCGACGCGATGTCCTGCCGGACTCAGCCCCGGTGCGAGCGGCACCAGCGGCTCGATCAGTGCGTCCTTCACGCCGAACACGACGTCCGAATCCAGGTAGACGTCGCCGCTCACGAACACGTGCGTAACGAGCGTCTCGAAGCCGGGTGCACTGACGCGAAAGTGCACGTGAGCCGGGCGGTAAGGATGTCGTCCCTGTGCATCGAGCATGCGGCCAACCGGGCCGTCGTTCGGAATCGGATAGGCCGCGGGCACGATCGAGCGATACCAGAACGCCCCGTCCGGATCGGTCAGGAAGCGCGCGCGCATGTGCAGCTCCGTTTTGCCTGCCGCCTTTTGCACGTCATAGAAGCCATGGCTGTCCGCGTGCCACGTCTCGACCAGGGCGCCCGCGATCGGCTTTCCGTTCAGATCGCGTACGGTGCCTTCCACCAGCAGAGGCTCGCCCGGCTCGCCATCTGCGATAGAAGCGCCGAGCGGAAGCGCAGCTGCTTCCTCGACATAGAACGGACCGAGCACAGTGGTTTGCGTCGCGTCGCCCGGATAGCGATGATTGATCGCGTCGACCAGCATCGATACACCGAGCGTGTCGGATAGCAGAATGAACTCCTGCCGGGTGTCGGTGCACATCTGCCCCGTCTGCGTGAGAAAGCGGATCGCAGCGGCCCATTCGTCCTCGGTGGGTTCTATCTCCTTCACGAACGCATGCAGATGACGAACGAGCGCATCGCTGATCTGGTGCACACGTTTGCTCGTGCTTCCCGCAAGACGCTCGATGACCGCCGCCGTGATGTTGTCTTCGTTGAAATTGCGCATCGCGTACTCCTCACAGCGAATCGGGTTGTGGTGCTGCGCCGCGCCATGCCCTTTCGAGCATCGCCCTGATCGACTCATAGTCCGGCGTGCGCGGGTTTGCATAAGTCTCCTGCAGCACCAGTTCGGCCACACGACCGAGGTCTTCGTGCGGCATGCCGATTTCGGCAAGAGACCGGGGAACATGCAGCGTGGCCGCGAGCGCGTGCAGTCCAGTCCATGCATTATCGGCGTCAAGCGCGCGTGCAATGCGGCGCATTGCATGCGGTACCGCGCCAGCCTGATAAGCGACGACGTGCGCAAGCATGACCGCATGCGTGTCGGCATGCGGCAGATCAAAGGTGCCACCGAGCACATGACAGACCTTGTGATGCAGAGCCATGCCGACAGAGCCGAGGCAGGTCCCGCACAACCACGCGCCGTATTGTGCGCGGCTGCGCGCATCACGACTCGCGGGATTGGCGAGAATCTCGGGCAACGCGGCGGCGAGGGCCGCGATACCCTGTTCAGCCTGGATCGACGTGACCGGATTGGCGTCGACGGAATAGAGCGCTTCCACCGCGTGAGCTATCGCGTTGAGACCGCTGGTCGCCGACAAGCGCGCGGGCAGCGTCAGGGTGAGGTCGACATCGTAGATCACGACTTCCGGCAGCACGTCGAGCGTGCGACGTGTACGTTTCTGGCCGTCCTGCGTCTCGCCGATGATCGGTGTGACTTCAGAGCCGGCGTAGGTGGTGGGCAGGGCGATTTGCGGCAGGCCGGTGCGCAGTGCAAGCGCTTTCGCGAGGCCTATCGCCGAGCCGCCGCCCACGGCTATCAGGGAGTCGACGCCGCTCTCCTGCACGACCGCAAGTGCACGCGATGTCACATCCCATGGCGTGTGCATCGCTGCCTCGGGAAAAATATGAGCCGACGAAGCGGAGAACAACGACGCGATGGCGCCAGCCAAATCCTTCTGCTCCGGCGTGGAGACGATCAACGGACGTGCGCAGCCCAGTTGCCGCGCCACTTCAGGCGTTTCCCGACGCCTGCCCGCGCCGAACAGCACGCGCGAAGGCAGCGCGTGGTAATCGAAGCGCACCGGTAGGACGTCCTCCATCACAGTGCTCCGCTTTGCAGATAACGGCGACCGCGCGCATAGAGCGCTTCGACTTCCGCGCCCGTCAGCGTCGGCATATCGCGTTTGACCTTGTAGCCGATTCGGGTCTGCATATACGCGAGATGCCGGTAACCAGAGGGAAACTCGGCCAGCAGCGCCGCATCGAGAATGGGACGGGCGTCCGGCTTGACCGGATCCAGACGATCTTTCTCGTAGATGGGCTGACGAAGCAGCAGCAGCCATCGGTCGTCGACCTTCGCGAAGAAGTCGTAGAAGCGGCCGGTACACACGACGTCGCATACCGTGCCTTCGACTTCTCCACGCTGCGAAATGGTCATCTTGGTCTGTGCGACGGCACGCGAGCCGTTCACTTCGATCGACGTGCCGCCCAGAAAATGCAGGATGCTCACGCCGTTCGCCCAACCGGCCTTCGTCACTTCAATAAACTCGCGGCCGCTTCCCTGAAACCACGTCGCCATCATGCGGCCGTCCGGATGCCAGAGCGTCGCGAAACGCTCCCAGTCACCCGCATCTCGCCATACCGCCCAGTTTTCGATCGTCTCACGAATCGTCAATCGTTCAATCATCGCCTGTTCCATCTGTCGGTCCTCAATGTTCATGTATAGAAATTAGTTTCTATGGTGGTACTCATAACACTGCGTGGTCAAGCGGTTTTTGCCGCGAACCGGGACATTCCCTGGTTTGTTCCCGCATGTGAATGAACGGCGGCATCACCGTTGACGAGTCGAAATCTCGTTTCTAGTATGGGAACCAGGTTATATGGAGGAACAGACGAACATGGAAATGCAACCGCTAAAGCAACGAAGATTCGAGGCACGCACGGCGATCGTGACGGGCGCCGCGCGCGGCATCGGGCGCGGCATCGCACAGCGTCTTGCAGAGGAAGGCTGCCGGATCGCCTGCTGGGATAACGATGTTTCATCGCTCGAGTCAGGCGACGGCTCGTTCGCGGCGCTTGTCCAGGATGTCGATCTTGCAGACGCGCGTGCCGTCGAGGCGGCGTTCGCCGCCACGCTCGAGTCGTTCGGTCATGTCGACATAGTCGTGAACAACGCCGGCATTAACGGACCGGTCGTTCCGATCGAAGACTATCCGGTCGACGCATGGAACCGCGTCCTCGCCGTAGATCTGAATAGCGTGTTCCACACCTGCCGCCTCGCCGTGCCGCACATGCGCGCACGCGGCGCGGGACGCATCGTCAACGTGGCGTCGATCGTAGGCAAGGAAGGGCATCCGAACATTTGCGCTTATTCCGCAGCGAAGGCGGGTGTCATCGGTCTGACGAAATCGATCGCGCGCGAGCTGGCCGGGACGGGCGTCATGGTCAATGGCATCGCGCCTGCGATCACCGAAACTGATCTTTTCCGGGAGATGACGGAGGAGCACATCGAGGCCAGCAAAGCGCGTATTCCGATGGGGCGGTTTTTGACCGTTCCGGAAATCGCCGCGATGGTGGCGTGGATCGCAAGCGACGAATGCAGTTTCACGACGGGCTTTACCTTCGACCTGTCAGGCGGCCGCGCGACATATTGAGCGCGCAACGCTACGCGAGTTCTGTTGGCGATCATCGACAAGACACACGCAGGAGACGAAATGGCATCTACGCATCTGCAGGGCAGCAATCAGGCACGAACCGCCACCGCGAGCGCGTGGATCGGCTCTGCGCTGGAGTACTACGACTACTTCATCTACGCGCAAGCCGCCGCACTGGTTTTTCCGCAACTTTTCTTTCCTTCCCAGGACGGTCGCGTTGCGATCGCTGCGTCGCTTGCGACCTATGGCGTCGGCTATCTCGCACGACCAGTCGGCGCATTTGTGCTCGGCCGTCGCGGTGATACGCATGGCCGCAAGAACCTGCTTCTCACCTGCATGTTCATGATGGGGTTGTCGACGCTCGCCGTCGGTCTTCTGCCGACATTTGCGCAAGTGGGCTTCGCAGCGCCGATCCTGCTTGTGATCTTGCGCCTCATCCAGGGCTTCGCGGTCGCCGGGGAGATATCGGGTTCAAGTTCGCTCGTGCTCGAGCATGCGCCGCTCGGCCGTCGCGGCTATTTTGCAAGTTATGCGATGCAGGGCGTGACCGCCGGCCAGGTGTTCGCTGCGGCCATCTTCATGCCGCTCGCTTACTATCTGCCCGAGAAGCAGTTCCTGGCGTGGGGTTGGCGCGTACCGTTCCTGCTGAGCGTGCTCGTGCTGGTGGCCGGTTATGTGATCCGGCGGAAAGTGTCTGAGACGCCGGCTTTCGTCGATGAAGCGCAACATCGGCAGATTCCCGCGTCGCCCGTCAAGGAAGCGTTACGCGATGGCTGGCGGGATATCGTCCGCATCGCGGCAATCGCATTGATTGCGATCATCCTGGCGGTGACTTCGATCTTTGGCGCGGCGTATGCGGTGCAGCCCGCTTACGGTATCGGTCTTTCAAAAAGCTTCTTTCTCTGGATTCCGCTGCTCGCCAATCTGACTGCAATGTTCTTCATTCCCTTCGCAGGCAGTCTGTCCGATCGATGGGGACGCCGGCCACTCATCATATTCGGTGCGCTTGCCTCGGGCTTGCTGTCTTATGCGTATCTCTATGCGATCAGTCTGCACAATGCCATGCTGGCGATCGTCATCGCGATCGTGATGTGGGGCGTGGTGTATCAATGCTTCAACGCGGTCTATCCGAGCTTCATGCCCGAACTATTCCCGACGCGTATCCGGGTTACCGCCATGGCGATCGGCCAGAACATCGGCACGGCCATTACCGCAATCCTGCCGGCGTTCATCGCAGCCGCCGTGCCGCCCGGCACCCAGCACATTCCGTTAATTGTGGGGACGATCACGCTGATCGTCTGCGGCATCGGTGCGCTAGGCGCATGGACGGCGCGCGAAACATATCGACTGCCCGTCAACGCGCTCGGGCATCGAGATGCATCGCCCATCAGTCAGGAGGAATACGACAGCCTGCGTACGGACACTCGCAGGAAGAAAACCGCGTCCAATGTTCCTGTTTGACAGCGCTCTCAGTGTGCCGCGGTTCGCGTCAGTCGACGGGCGGCTTTGATTTGAGGACAGGCGGTTAAGGTCGGCGAAGTCGGCCACGTCCGCTACGGCATCCTACTGATTCGGTCCACTGGCTCAAAATTAGCGAATGGCGGTTCTTGCTTCGGAAGCTGTCTTGCCCGGTCGCTACGCGCAATGACGGCTTCGGGTCCGATTTCAGTCAATTGGTTTTGGACACGGGCTCATCGTTGAACTCGGAGACGCAAAAATAGACGAGCGCACCGCCGTTTCCTCGTGCCTATCAAAATAAGTATTGTTATGAAAGCATGGTCGTGGGGGAGGGAGAAAGCCGTCACAAATGCGCATGCTAACGCTCCGGTCCTGTGATTGCGGCGTTGCGTAGCCCCCGGAACTAACTTACGTAACGGTCACCCCGATGAAGGGGACGTGGATCAACGGAGCGCAACCAGCGCGGCTTGCGGGGGCCACCAATTGCGCGCACGCCCGCGGATCGGGTAGGGTGTCAACGTAACTTCATGCCCTTGCAGGCCAAACAATGGACACGCAGGAACTGATCGATGCGGTCGCCGCGAAGACGGGCTCCACGAAGGCACAGACTGCTGGAACACTGGATGCGCTGATCGGCATCGTCACGACGACAGTGACGAAGGACGGTACTGCAATGAACGGGTTCGGCTCGTTTTCAACGGGTCAACGTGCCGCCAGGACTGGACGCAATCCCGCCACCGGCGCGGCGATCCAGATCAAGCGAGCGCGTTCATGAAGGGCTCGGACCTGGTGGTAGACGGCGGCTACACCGTCTGGTGAACGCTCGTGAGCACATGCTATCGGAAACATACATCTGGAATGGAAACCTGACATGTCGAAATCGACAGTAATCGATGCGCTGCTCGCCGAGCTCGGCGCGGATCTCGTGCAGTTGCCGGCCGAGTTCGGCAGCCGGAAACTACAGGACTGGAGTGGGTTGCCCGGCGCGGTGCCGACTGCCCTGATCCGGCCGCGCAGTACGGAAGACGTCGCCAGGGCATTGCGCGTGTGCCATGCGTTCTCTCAGCCCGTCGTGACGCAGGGCGGCCTGACCGGTCTTGTCGGCGGAGCGAACGCGCTCGGCGGCGAGGTGGCGCTGAGCCTCGAGCGGATGAACCGGATTGTGGAAGTGGATCGCACCTCGGCGACGATGACGGTCGAGGCGGGCGTGCCTCTACAGGTCGTTCAGGAGGCGGCGCTCGATGCGGGCTTCTATTTTCCGCTCGACCTCGGCGCGCGTGGCAGCTGNACCATCGGCGGCAACCTCGCGACCAATGCGGGCGGCAATCGTGTGATCAAGTACGGCATGATGCGCGACCAGGTGCTCGGTATCGAAGCCGTGCTCGCCAACGGCGAAGTGACGAGCGGCATGCACAAGATGATCAAGAACAATAGCGGCTACGATCTGCGGCATCTGCTGATCGGCAGCGAGGGCACGCTCGCGGTGATCACGCGGGCAGTGCTGCGCCTGCGTCCACGGCCGACGGCCGTCGCCACCGCATGGTGCGCATTGCCCGACTACGACGCAGTAACGAAACTGCTGGCCTGCTCTCAGGCGCAGCTGTCCGCTGGCGTGTCCGCTTTCGAGGTGATGTGGGCGGGCTATTACGACGCGGTGCTGGCGAATCTCCCGTTACGCGCGCCGCTAGACAAACACTACCCTTACTACGTGCTGCTCGAAAGTGTGGGCAGCGATCCCGAGCGGCATGCCGAGGCATTCGAGGCGTTTCTCGGCGACATGCTCGAAGCGGGCGTGGTCAACGATGCGGCGCTTGCGCAGTCCGAAGCGGATGCGCAGGCTTTCTGGACGATTCGCGATGCGCCCGGCGAGTATCCGAAGTTTATTCCGCACCACAGCGCGTATGACGTGAGCTTCTCAATCACTGACGTCGGCCAGGTGGCCGCGCATTGCGAGCAACGTCTGCAGGAACGGTGGCCTGACGCGCTAGTCATGATCTATGGGCACCTTGGCGACGGCAACCTCCATATTGTTGTCGATATCCCCGGTTCGGAAGGGCGATTGCACGACGAGATCGACCGTGTGATCTACGACGTAACGCGCGAATTTCACGGCTCGGTGTCCGCCGAGCACGGCATCGGCGTCAAGAAGAAGGCTTACCTCGGCCATACGCGCAGCGACGCGGAGATTACTGCAATGCGGCTCATTAAGACGGCGCTGGATCCGCGCTCGATCCTCAATCCCGGAAAGATCTTCTAATGATGCGCGAGCTCTTTCGACTAGACCCTCGCAACAATCCTCGTGATGCAGCGAAATGCCCGGCAACATCATGTCCATGCAGGTGAAGTACTACTCAGCACCGCGCCCAAACCTAAACTCGCATGCGTTACTCGCCAACCTTCCGCTGCGCCATATACGCAAGGTAAGCGACGATCAGATCGATCTCGCGATCGCTCAGCTGGTCCCGCGGGAAAGCGGGCATGGTGCGGCCGGGCCAGTCTCGGACCGATGCAGGATTGCGAATATAGCGGCGCAGTGCGGCGGGCTGGAAGTACTCGACTGGATTCATCGGCACGTTGAGGTCGGGGCCAGTGTCCGCGCTCCCCGCGTGATTGAGCCGATGACAGGCGAGACACTGAGTGATGAACAGGCCTTGGCCCGCGCGAACCGGATCGGTTGCCGGTAGCGCCGGATTGACGGCGAGCACCGGCCAACGCGTGGATGGAGACGGTTGCGTAGCGAGTTTCGCGATCTGATAAGGCCACTGCTCGCTGCGCACGGACGCCGCTTCCCTGCCGACCCAGACCAGGTAGAACGGTCCCGCACTGACCGCTTTGCCCGGCAGGTTCGGCCATGGCTTCACCGGGTCCTCGACCGCGAGCCATGCGACGGCTGTCGCTGGATCGCGGTTACTCACAAGATCCATCGGTAATTGTGCGGCGAAGCCGTCGGTTGCACGTGCCTCGAGCACGCTGTCCGCAGGTAACCTGGTACTGTCGAGCAGGTCGGCCAGCGGCACTGCGCGGTAGGTCGTCGACGTACCGTAGGCGACATCTCGCGGAACATGAATCTCCGCGGCATCGGGGCGCGCCAGCAATGCCGCACCGCTAAAGGACCGAGTACTGCCGCCTATCGTAAGTTCGATCATGGGTTGCGCGGCTGCACAATGCCCTATGACGCCAAGCGTCAGTAGCAATACCGCAAACAACACGCGTTTCGACATCTGTTCTCCGTTCATTGGTGCCGCCGGCGACGTCGGCAGTGAAAATCGCCGAAGCCATCAATTCATTCGGCACCGGTGAGCGGATTATGTCAGCTGCGGCGAAGCGTCGGTAGCGCGCGCGTTTGCCTCGCCGGACACCGTCTCCACGCGATCATTCGCTGCGCGACGCGATAGCCCAGACGCGATCGGACAGAATGCCAGAGGACTCGACGATGCTGCCGGTGAGTCATCATGCTCCCGGCTCAGTGACCCAGACCGCGGCTGGCGATCTGCTGCTCCACGTACTGGGCGAACAGCGTGTGCAGATGCGTCGTCGGATGAAGGTCGTCGGCGAACATGTATGTCTGGTCCGCGTTGGCGTTCACGTAGGTTGGCGGCGAGCACAGCAATGCCGTGGCATGGGGCGTTTTCGTAGGGTCGCAGGCGACGCTGGTGTTCGACACGGCGAAGCCATTGGCCTTGAAGTTCGCGACGATCTGGTTCATCCAGCTGTAAGAATCGATCTGGATGACCTTGCCTTGCAGGCCATTGCTTTGCAAGGCCGCGTTCAGGCTACCGTTGAAGAGTTGCGACAACTGGGCAAGGTTGGCCCCACTGTCGGCCGAGGCAAGCCCTTTGGGCGACAGACCGATGTTTGGAACATTGACCACCACGATATGCGTGGCGCCGTTCTGTGCAATCTGGCCGACAACCTCAGCCAAAGTAGTCGCCGCCGTCTCCACGGTCTGCGCAGCGGCCGGCAGCGCCCCGGCGCGAAGCACATCGTTCGCGCCGGCCCAGACGAGCACCAGTTGATTGGTGTTAAAGCTCCGGTGAGCGGCCAGATAGCGCGACACCTGCTGAGTGACGGGCATTTCGACGTTGCCGATCACTTCGGTTAGAAAGTCGGACTGGTTTGCCGGCGTTGCCACCGTGGCACCACCTTCCGCATAGCCGAGGCCGCTCTGCGCACTGAGCTTATGCGTGAAGTCGATCGTGTACGCAGCGCTTAGCGTATCTCCGTAGTATTGCGCAACATCCTGAGTCCACACTTGTCCGGGATTGGTCGTGAAACGCCCTCCGCCAACCGCGCTTGCGATCGGTGCATAGGTCCCAACGTCCGAAAGACTGTCGCCGAACGAGACAATCTGCAGATTGATGCCGCCTGCAGGTGTGGCCGCGCTGCCATTACTCGAACTGTCTCCGTTCCCGCCGCATGCCGACAGCAGTGAGATCGCCACGGCAAAAATTGCTGCACGTACCTTGTCATTTATTCCTCGCATCGCCACGTCTCCTTAACGACTCGCGGAGCCGCGGCCACCATCGCGCCTTATCGCGCGTCGCTCTCCCGATAAGTACTGTTCGGAGCAAAAACTGTGCGCTATTGCGATTTGACTGCCGGCGTGCCACGGCAGCAAGCATCGAATGGAAGACGCGACCGCCTACGATGTTGTAGACCGAAGTAATGTTGTCACTGTGCCGTGTCCATGCGACGCCAGCCGCCATCCCCAGAAAGCCGCCGACGTCGATAATCGCGGCCGAGAGCGAGCCATCGGGCGCGACAATCAGGTCGTCGACGCGGCCGATCTTTTCGTTCTTTTCGTTATACCGGCAAATCAGACGAGCGCGCCGCGCGGGATATCGACATTCACGTTTTTGAGGTTGTGTTCCGGCGCGCATCGTACGCGCACGAAGCCGCGCAGGCTTTATGCAGTTTTTCGACGGGCAGGGTGTTCATGCGTTGCGACACGAGGAAGTCAGCACCCGAACCCGACGCGGCTACGACGGCAGCTTTGCCGCAAGTACATCGATGTTCATGATTTCCGGCGGTTTGGCAAAGAGATCCGGCGCCTTCGCCATCAGCGCCTCGGCTACTTTGCCCGAGAGGTGCGCGCGGCGGCCGGCGTCGTCGGGGAACGCATCGAAGATGCCGTACACCGACGGCGCGATTTTCAGCCCGAACCACGCGATGGTCGCGGGTTCCTGCTCGACGAGCGGCAGTCCGCCCATCAAGAAGCTTTCGACTTCCTGTTCCTTGCCCGGCTTTGCTTCGAGCCGGACGAACAACGCTGTCTTGACCATGCCTGCCTCCTTGTTGATGCCGTTTGCGGGTATCGACGGGAACCCCCTATGATCTTTTCGCGCATGTACGGCGCGTGCCCAAACCGTCGCCCATGGCTTATTGATCGGAAGCACCGTTGTACCAGCATATAGCAAAGGGCCTCGTGACAGGCGGCCTCATTTCGAACATGCCGGTCGGCTTCACCGTATTGATCAGCATCATCAACCCGCTCGGGGCTGCGTTCGTGTTTCTCGACCGCATGTAAGTGCTTGCGGGCGACGGGCTGCGTTTGATGCAGCCACGTCGCGCCTCGCGCTGAGGCGGAAATCGTCTTTCTGGACTGATGGCGAGTGGCCGTTGTAATTCTGGAAGCCGCCGTCAAGGCCACTCGAAGTCCAAGGTCCGCAGTGGGTCGATTTGAGGCGTTCGAGGATGCTATTCACCATTCGCCAGCCGCGCCGGATCGACGATCCTGTCGTACTGGTTCGCGTCGATGAGGTCGAGCGACAGCGCCGCAGCCCGCGGCGTAATGCCTTCGCGCAACGCGAGCGCAGTGATCCGCGCGACGGCATCATAGCCAAGCACCGGATTGAGCGCTGTCACCGACAACAGTGCGTTCTCCACGTTCGTTGCAAGTTGCGTCGTGTCGACCTGAAGACCCTTTACGACGCGTTCGTCGAAGTTTCGACATGCATCGGTCAGGACGCGTATCGACTGCAGGACGTTGTAGATCAGCACCGGCTTCGCGACGTTCAACTCGAACAGACCGGAACCCCCCGCAAGCGTCACCGTCTGGTGATTGCCCATCGCCTGGAAGCACGCCTGCACCAGCACTTCGGCGATCGTCGGATTGCGCTTTCCCGGCATGATCGAGGAAGTGAGGCCGTCATCGGGGACAATCAGTTCGCCGAGCCCGCAGCGCGGTCCCGAACCAAGCAGTCGAATGTCATTGGCAAGCTTCAAAAGCGATGTCGCAATCGTATTGAGTACGCCCGAGACATCGACCAACGCATCGTGCGACGCCATGCCCTCCAGCTTGTGTGGATGCGTTAGAAAGGGCAGGCCCGTGCTGGCAGCGAGTTCCGCGCAGAAGCGCTCCGGGAACTGCGCCGGTGCATTCAGTCCTGTGCCTGCGGCCGTGCCGCCCTGGGCAAGCACCATGAGCTGTGGCAGCGCTGCGTCGATGCGCGAAATCGCCGCTGCCATCTGATAAGCGTACGCTGCGAAAGTGCGGCCCATCGTCGTCGGCACGGCATCCATGAGATGGGTGCGCGCGATCTTCACCACATCGGCGAATGCGCGTGCGCGTTCGTCAAGCGACGCCTGCATCGATACGAGCGCAGGTCGGAGACGCCCGGTCAGTTCGAGCGCGGCGCTCACATGCATGACGGTCGGAAAGCTGTCGTTGGATGACTGTGACGCATTGACGTGATCGTTCGGATGGACCGGCGACTTTGTCCCCAACGGCTGGCCGAGCAGTTCATTGGCGCGGTTGGCGATGACCTCGTTCGCGTTCATGTTGGTTTGTGTCCCTGAGCCGGTCTGCCAGATGCTCAGCGGAAAGTGATCGTCCCATTTCCCGTCACTCAGTTCCGTGGCGGCTGCCTCGATTGCATCGGCGAGATGCGGATCAATGACGCCGCACCCGCGGTTAGCGCGTGCAGCCGCACGTTTCTGCAAACCGAACGAGTGAGTCAGCGCGGCGGGAAAGCGCTCTTCTGCCGCGCCGAACACGTCCAGCGCACGCTGAGTTTGCGCGCCCCAATAGCGATGCGCGGGAATATCCACGGGTCCGAACGCATCCGATTCAGTGCGCGTATTCATGGTGGGCGTTTCCAGGTCGAATATGAACGGGCGGAGCCCATCACGCGTCAACGAGCGGCTCCGCATTCGAAAGCGGAAAGCGGCTGGATCAAACTGATGCCAGCCGCCTTCGTCATGCGTCGATGCCAGTGTTCGATTAACGCAGGTTATCGAAGCGTGGCCGGACGAGGGTTCACCTGATTGAGGTTTTCGGGCGAAAGTTCGCCGTCGGTCACGCGCTCATCCGCTTCCGCGACTTCAGGAAAAAGCTCGGGATAGAGATGACGCTTCGCGACTTTCGCGTCCAATGTGCCCGACCAGCGCGCGACCACCACGGTAGCAAGGCTGTTGCCGATCGTGTTGCACGTGGCGATTGCCATCGACATGAAGCGGTACACGCCGAAAATGACAGCCAGTCCTTCCACGGGAAGAATGCCCGTGGACGTGACCGTCGCCGCGAACACGACGAACGATCCGCCTGAAACAGTCGCCGCGCCTTTCGACGTCAGCAGCATGAGCAGCAGGATGCCGATCTGATGTTCGATCGTAATGGGTACGTTGTACGCGTGAGCAATGAACATGACGCCCATCGACATGAAGATCGACGTGCCGTCCAGGTTGAATGCATAACCCGTCGGCAGGACGAGGCCCACCGTCTGTTTCGTGCAGCCGAGGCGTTCGAGCTTGATGAGCAGGCGGGGCAACGCGCTTTCCGACGATGCCGTGCCGAGCACGATAAGGATTTCATCTTTGATGTAGCGCATGAAGCGCCACATGCTGAAGCCCGCGAGCTTCGCGATGGCGCCCATCACGACGACGATGAACAGAACGATGACCGCATAAAAACTCAGCACGAGTTGCGCGAGCGCGACCAGCACGGCCGTGCCGTTGCTGCCGACCGCGAACGCTACTGCGCCGAAGGTGCCGAGCGGCGCGAGCTTCATCACCAGATTGATGAACGAGAACAGCACCTGCGAAATAAGATCGAGCCCTTCGTTGATGCGCACGCGGCGGCTTTCGGGAATCGCCAGAATACCGATCCCGACCATCACGGCCAGCACCACGACCTGAAGTAATTCACCCTTGGCGAACGCGCCGATAAAGTTGTCGGGCACCAGATGCATCACGAACTCGGTGAAGCCTTGCGGCGCTGCCTTTGCCGCGATGACAGGCGCCGTGCCAGGTGTGACGGCCGTCATGCCTTTGCCTGTCTGCAGCAGGTTGCCCGCCAGCAGTCCGACGGCCAGTGCGATGGTCGACACGACCTCGAAGTAGACAATCGAGCGCCAGCCGACGCGCCCCGCGCTCTTTACGTCGCCCGCCGATGCGATGCCATGCACGATAGTGAGAAACACGAGCGGTGCAACGCCTGCCTTGATCAGCGCGAGAAAAATATCGCCGAGGATCTTCAGCTGCGCGCCGAACTTCGGAAAGATCAGGCCAACAGCAATACCAAGCACGAGTGAGATCAGCACTTGCATCCCAAGCTTGCGATACCACGGCCGCTTTGCCGGTGGCGCGACTGACCCGTTACCTGATGTGTTGTCGTTCGTCATGGTGTAGCTCCTCCGCAGCGTTCGTCAGATCTCGCTCGACAGCGCGATGGCGCGATCGACCATTTGCGGCGCGAGGCCCAGATAGTTGGCGGGATCGGTCATCGCGTCGATCGCGTCGCGATCGAAATGCCGGGTGACCTCTGGCAGTGCCGCCAGCGCTTCGGCGAGTGTGCCGCCGCTTTCGTTCACAGTACGGCACGCATCGTAGACGATGTCGTGCGCCTGCTGGCGGCCGGTGTAGGGTGCCATCTGCATCATCACGGCTTCGGCGACGATCAGCCCCTTGCTGATGCCGAGGTTATGCTTCATGCGATCCGTGTCGACGATGAGGCCGCCCAGCGCGAACTTCGCCTGATGGAGCGCACCCGAAGCGAGGATGAAGCTTTCGGGAATCGCAATCCATTCCGCGTGCCACGGTCCCGTTGCGCGCTCGAAGTCCTGGATCATCGCGTCGACCATCAGGCCGGCCTGCTGTCGCACGGCTTTCGCGGCTGCGAGCATCAGCTCGCTTGAAATGGGGTTGCGCTTTTGCGGCATCGTGCTGCTCGCGCCACGACCCTTGACGAACGGCTCGTACACTTCGCCGAATTCGTTGGACGCCATGATCATGATGTCGGTTGCAATCTTGCCGAGCGACCCGGTGACGAGCGCAAGCAGATTGACGGCCTCGGCGAAGCCATCGCGTGCGACGTGCCAGGTCGTCGCGGGCACGCCGAGTTGCAGTTCGGCGGCAAGCGCCTTCTGCACGTCGAAGCCCTTGTCGCCCAGCGATGCCAGCGTGCCGGCCGCACCCGCGAACTCGACCACGGCGACGCGCGGTCGCAGTTGCGCAATGCGCTGTTGATGGCGGTCGAACATCGCCAGCCAGATCGCGGTCTTGTAACCGAAGGTGACGGGCAACGCCTGCTGCAGATGCGTGCGGCCCGCCATCGGCGTGTCGCGGTGCTTCTTCGACAGATCCACGAGGATGCCGCGCAGTTCGCGGATATCGGCATCGATCGAATCGAGCGCGTCGCGGACCTGGAGCGCGACGGCCGTATCCATGATGTCCTGCGTCGTCGCGCCCCAGTGCACATAGCGGCCTGCCTCGCCGCACATGCCGACCAGTTGATGCACGAGCGGAAGAATCGGATAGCCGACGATGTCCGTCTCCTCGCGCATGTGGTCGAAGTCGATGCGCTCGATCTGCGACTCGCGCGCGATCACATCCGCAGCGTCGGCCGGGATCACGCCGACGCGCGCTTCCGCCTTCGCGAGCGCGACTTCGACGTCGATATAGCGCTGCACCAGCGCGTAATCAGAAAACAGGGCGCGCATTTTGGCGGTGCCGAAGGCGTCACGAAACAGGATCGAATCGAAGACGGTGCTGGAAAGCGGAGTGGTGCGGGTAGTCATGACGATGCCTTGAGTCGAGCAAGCGGGAGTGTGCGAAGCGCAGACAGGTTGCTAATATGTCCGGACATATGGAAGATAATATGTTCGAACATATCGTTCAAGTTATGATTAACCCTGGATGCGCATCGATCCCGTACGTTTCTCCTCACTTTGCAAAGCATGAACAGACCTCATTACGCCGACATCGCTCGCGATCTGACCGAGGGCATCGCCAGCGGACGCTTTCCTGTCGGCTCCTATCTGCCGACCGAACTGGAGTTGCGCGATCGGTACAACACCAGCCGGCACACGATTCGCGCGGCGCTAAACGAGCTTCAGCAGCTCGGATTCGTGTCTCGGCGCAAGAACGCCGGTACGCGCGTCGAGTCGGCGCAGCCGAAGAATGATTTCCGTCCTTCGCTGGGTTCAGTCGAGGATCTGGTGCAGTTCGGCTCGGAACATCTGCGGGTCATCCAGTCGGTAAAAAAGGTTACCGTGACCGGCAGGCTCGCTGAGGTTCTGCAATGCGAAGAAGGTGCGCACTGGCTGCGTGTGTCGAGCCTGCGTATCGAACGCGACCGTTCGCGTCCGCCTCTCGGCTGGACGGATGTCTACATCGATCCGACCTACACGGAGATCGCCGAGGAAGCGAAGGCAGCGCCCGACACGCTGATCAGTTCGCTGATCGAGGCGCGTTACGGCCGCTGTGTCGTTGAAATCCAGCAAAACGTGCAGGCTGTGAACGTCACGAAAGAGATGGCTGAGCGACTTCAGATGCCAATCGGTTCGGCGGCGCTGGAAATTGTGCGCCGCTATATCGATTCGACGGGCGTGGCCTTCGAAGTGTCGGTGAGTGTGCATCCCGCCGACCGGTTCGCCGTATCGATGAGGCTGAAGCGCTCAGGAGCGTGAGGGTTTACACCGATCCATGTTCGGGTGATGCGACCGATAACCAATATGTACGGACATATCGGTTTAATCCCCTGCGGGGCTCACGTCATCCAGCGGACATTTACACATGTTTTCGAAAGTCTCAATCAGGGCGCGGATCTCGCTCGCCTTCGGCCTGCTCGTCGCCCTGATGTTGGTCGTTGCCGCGTTCGGTCAGTGGGGAACGCAAGAGGGGAAGTCGGCGCTCCACGAAATCTATGCGGTGCAATTATCGTCAGCGGTGGCGCTTGGCGACACCAGGTACAACATGGCGATCGCGCGCGTTTCGATGGACCGGGCGCTCCTGCACCCGGAATCGCCGGACGTAAAAGTGCTTCTGCAAAAAGCACGCGCCTATCTGGCGACGTCGAAGAAGGCCTACGATCGCTATCTTGCGCTGCCGAAGTCCGCTGAGCAGCAAAAGCTGGCAGAGGCCGTCTCGCTGACATTCGACCGGTTGATCAAAGGTGCGATCGAGCCCACGCTGCAGTCGCTCGAAACGGGCGATGCGGTTGCCGCTAACCGGATCACGATGGACGTGATGCCCCCGCTGGCGCTCGCATTCACCAGGAGCACCGACGCGCTCAACGACTACCTGATGACGAGCGGCGAGTCGAGCTACGAGAATTTCCAGTCGACACTCAGCACGGTGAGCGGCGCATCGGTAGGAGCACTCTGCGTCGCCATCCTTCTGTCACTAGTGTGCGCGATCGGCCTGCATCGCGCGATTGGCCGTCCTTTGACCCGAGCGCTGGAGGTCTGTTCGGCGATGTCAAACGGAGACCTCTCAAACAAGGTTCAAGTGGAAGGCCGTCACGAGATGAGTGCGCTGATGCAAGGCCTTTCATCGATGCAGGAGGGCCTGAGATCGACGGTCACAACCGTCCTATCGAGCAGCGAGTCGATGGCGAGCGCCACGAGCGAAATCGCATCGGGTAACTCGGACCTGTCCCGGCGTACCGAGGCGCAGGCGGCCGCGCTGGAACAAACTGCGGCAAGCATGGAAGAACTGACAGCAACCGTTGCGCAAAATAGCGAGCGTGTCGGATTCGCTACCGAATATGCCAGCAACGCATCGGGCATCGCGAAGACGGGCGGTGTCGTGATGGATCGCGCTGTGCGAACCATGGCCGGCATATCGGATCAGTCGACAAAGATCGCGTCCATCATCGGCACGATCGAAGGGATCGCTTTTCAGACGAACATCCTGGCATTGAATGCCGCCGTCGAAGCGGCCCGCGCGGGCGAGCAGGGTCGTGGCTTTGCTGTGGTTGCCGCTGAAGTGCGTACGCTCGCACAGCGCTCCGCCAGCGCGGCAAAGGAAATCAAGGCATTGATCGACGAAGCCGTGACGGGCGTGACTGAAGGATCGGGGCTCATCGATCAGGCAGGCCGCACGATGATGGAGATCGTGCAGTCGATCGAAAAAGTGAGCAACGTGATGCAGGAAGTAGCAGCGGCGGCGAAAGAGCAACGGGATGGCATCGAACAGGTCAACCGCGCTGTCTCACAACTGGATGAAACGACCCAGCAGAACGCGGCGCTGGTGGAAGAGACTACTGCGGCAGCACTGTCACTTGCCGACCAGGCGCAGACACTCCGGTCGGCGGCGAGTCGCTTTCGGACATAAAGGCGCTGAAGCCAGCAGAGGCTCGGTTGCATGGCGTCGTTGATGTGAGTGCGGCACCTGCGGGAGGGTGGGGACTTCCGGGTTCGGCCACAACCCGCCGTTCACGTGCGCCGTCGGTCGGATGTTCAGGGGTCGGCTCTGCGGGACACAGCGAACGTTGCCATGATGATGGCTCGACTGCTTGCCGGCTGTTTCCTCTCTGACCACAGTGAAGTATGAGCGCTGGGTTTACTCGGGCCGCGAGAATCGCGCGAACGATTTTCGTTGCTAGAAGCGGTACAGCACGGACGCCACGCCGTTGAGGTCGAGCCGCCGCTCGGTAATTGGACTGCCTGCGGCGTAATGCTCGAGGCGTCCCACAACGGCCTCGACGCTCGCCGACCAGTGCGGACTGATTTTGTAGGTTGCATTCACGTTGAAGTGAATATCGCGCATGCCGGAACCGGTATCGTAGTGCGGCAATCCCGATGCCGCGCTTTCCTGCGGCGTAATGCCGAACAGGGTCTTCGTATAGGTCGCGTTGGCCCAGGTGAGGCCTGGGCCCATCGAAATGAGCCAGTTACCGATCGGCGCCGACATGAATATATCGGCCGTCGCCGTCAGACCTTGTCCTGTTCCCGCGATGTCCTGATAGGCCGCGACCGCGCCGGTGAACGCCCACACCGTGTAATCGCCGAAGAGTCGCAGCTTCGGTCCGTAGTGCACATCGGGCAAGCCTTTTAGTCGCGCATCGTCGGACGACGATCGCGACTGGAAGTCGAAACTGACCGACATTCCGAGGTGATAGTTCTCTCCATGCAACACGTTGACGCCGAGCACATCTGGACCTTGTGAGAAAACACAGTCCTTCCATGTCGAGTGGCAGAGGCTGGGACAGGAGCCGAGTCTTTGCCCATGCGCGGCACGCCCAGACAGGCGCAGTAGCCTTTGCGTTCTTCATCGTCACACTCTGCCAGCGCGTTCGGTTTCGCCGACAATGCCGTCGTGACCCTTGTCTCGCAGCGTCGACTCACATATCGCTGCGCCAGATCAGGGAAAGTGATGCGCATGGATTTTCAATGCGGCGGAGATGGTCCTTTGCGGTAGCGCCGGCCTTCGGCCTTGAATTTATACAGTTCTGGCACCAGCGCAAGCAGGATACGTTTGGGCGTGAATAACCGCGCCGAGACGTGTGTCGCGACATGCCACGTGGCAGCAACGTTCATTTTGCGGAGCCTCATGTCGGGACCGACGAGCGCGCTGACAAAGTGCAGATCCCCAAGCGCATTGCCGATGATTTCTTCTCTTATTACGGCCCGTTCCGGTGGCTCGAGTGCATCAAACGAGAGCCCTGACATTTCTCGAAGTATTCGATACATGCTGTTGTAATGGTGGAGTGTTTTTGCTGCGACCATCGTTGAATCCGCCCGCAACCGTCTTTTGTATAGCCTTTGGTTCAGCACGGCGACTTTAAGCCTCTGATTCAGCATCAACGACACAAAAAAACAATTGTCTTCATATACGGTGCCATCCATGAAGCGCAGGTCGCCGATAGCAGTCCGTCGTGCGATAAGGCAGCATGGCGACACGCAATACCGCCCTTGTCGCAGCGATTGGACGACGAAATCTCCAGACCATATCGGTGAGTCGCCCAGCGGCCGCTGGTAGTAGTGTTCTTCGAGCCTGTACTCCGGTGAGCCAGGCGGGAAGACCAATGCCTCGAAGACGACCACGTCAACTTCCCGGTCCTCGAATTCCTTATAGCAGACACTCAAGGTATCGTTGTCGATGATGTCATCGCTATCCATGTAATACAGATAGGAGCCAACTGCGACTGATGTGCCTAAGTTGCGCGCAGCAGATTGGCCGCGGTTTTGCTGACGGATATATCTGAAACGGGGGTCGCGTGCACACAGCTTTTTCGCAATCGCGCCTGTGTTGTCTGTCGATCCGTCGTCTATGATAATCGCCTCCCAGTCGGTGAACGACTGTCCGGCAATGCTTTGCAGCGCTTCCTCGATGTAGTCCTGCACGTTGTAGGCCGGCACGATGATCGAAAAGGCTGGCATAGATACGTTCCTTGGCTAGTAGTTCAAACTGGCATGTGGCGCGCGCTGCCATACCCGTGATTGCAGGAGGACGGCCGGTTACGGCGACTTTCGGAGGAAGATTGGATCGACGCCGACGAGGTCGAATGCCTGCCGCGTTGACCGGCGCCGAAGGAGTGGAAAATGGAGCCCATGTTTTCACGCGCGCGCAATTGAAAACAGTGGAAACCCTGGCCGTTATCGTTGCATTTTCGAAGGCTCGCGCAGTAGCTTGGACCGATTCGGCAAGCTTAGATCCGGTCGGCCGCTTGATTGCTGGGCGAGCCCTATGCATTTACAAGTGGACCGGTTGATAGATTTATCGTGGTATCAGCACGGCCACATTCCATCTCAGTCCAGACTGGACGTGCACAATACGGACACGATCAAGTTCCTCAAACCCGGCCCTCAGCCGTTTCCATGTGTTTATGCCATCGGCGTGATGCCACATGCTGACGACAAGTATTCCATCGGGCGCAAGGTAACGTGCGAATCGCCCGAGATAGTCGTCCGGATTCCTAAGGTAATAGAGCACTTCGTTAAAGACGATGACGTCGAACAGTTGCGAAGTCTGGAACGTGGTGACGTCCGCTACAGCGAACTCTGCTCTTTGGATGTTCGACTGGCGTGCCTTCTCGATGGCGGCTTCCGACAGGTCGATACCCAGGTAACTGGATATTGCGGCATTCGACAGCCAGCGCGCAAGGATGCCCGTGCCGCACCCAACGTCCAGAATGCGCGCCGCCGGTTTGAAGTGCAGGCAATATCCCACGATCACGCTGTACCGGCCGACTTCCTTTGTACTGGAAAGATAATCCCAAGCTCCGGAGTCGTACTCGTCATTCCATGTCGTATTCGAGATCGAGGCGTTGTTCGGATGCGTAATCCACGCCTTGATTGCAACCGGCATGAACTTATGAATAGGCCATTCCATAATTTTTTTGAGTCGTCTCGCAGTGCTTACAATCCCGTTGGAATCGAACAAAGCTACCTCCTTCGAGAATCAACGTCAGCAACGCGGATGCGAGCGCCCGAATTGATGGAATGGGCAGGCGCCTATTAGCGGTTGCAGAAATCATGCTAACGGGTGGACTGTGCATGCATCGATGACGCTCCTTGATAGGGCGTACTGTGGAGGACAAATGGCGGAAAGTCACTTGCCGGCGTGGGAGGGCGAGTGGGAGCGAAGGCGGCGTCGCTCGGCGCGATCGCATCGATATTCTTGGCGCGCACGTAGTTGCCGGTGAGATCGCGCTCGACGTTTCGCAGACTTCTCTAAAGCGTTTTGCACGAAGTCTTAAGAAATACTTAAGAACCCCTAAAAAATCCAGCAGATCAGTATGAGACGCCGTGAGCGTGTGCGGCGGTCGCCGGTCCGGCAATCTTTCCGGCGGTGTCGCCGCAGACCAACGTGCTGCTGCCTTCACCGCCCAGGCACTGACCTCTGCGATTCTGCGTACGCTCAAAATCGGCTCCCAAAACAATATGTGCGGCAGCCGTAACTGGATGCCTGAAAGAGCGGGCTATTCTCCATATTGCCGCTTAAGAAACCCTTAACTCGCCGTGTTGTGCTTTAGAACGGGGGCTTCCCGGCACGTTTCTTCTGCTTGATATCTGCGCACCTGCGCCTTCGTTCGCGGCTTGATTGTCGGCTGGTTCAATGACGCGGAAGCGTCCCGACAGCTTTGAGTTCAGTGTTCGCGAGGAACGAGAAAGGCGCATAAGCGTCCGCTAAGGTTGCGTGCGTAATCTGAGGCAGTGCGTCGCAACATGTCCTAACGTTGCAGTCCACGACGGACACGTAAAGACACCGGCGTGCGCAATCCATCGCAGACTCACTCAAATGGAATACACCATGAAAAACCTACTGTCGATCAGCCTCGTCGTTATCGCCGCCGCCGTGCCGGTTGCAAGTTTTGCGCAGCAACCCGAGAACGGCCCGCTGACCCGCGCGGACGTGCGCGCGCAAAGGGCTCAGGCGGCGCAAGACCATCGCACGCAGTCGAAGGTGCATTATCCGGCGACAGAGCAGTCGGCGAATCTGACCGGGGCCGCCGATACAGGCTACGGTAAGCAGCCCGGGGAATCGTCGGAATCGCGGACGGTGCCCTCGCTGAATGCCGTCTCGTCCGGCGCGGCGAGCGGCCTTTTCGCACATCATTGAGCGATGCGCCGCACTCTCGAATACCGTTGCGCCGCTCGCATCCGCGCTAAGCTTCGCCAATCGGCAGTGACGGACGAGTCAGGAGATGCACCACCATGCGAATGTTGTTAGTGGAAGACGATGAGATGATCGGCGAGCCGATCATGGAGACCATGCGGCGCGCGGGCTATGCGATTGATTGGGCCCGCGATGGTCGTGAGGCCGAGCTCTCACTCGATCACGATGTCTATGATCTCGTGTTGCTCGATCTTGGGCTGCCGAAGGCGGACGGCGTAGACGTTCTCAACCGCTATCGTCGGCGTGGCGGAAGTGCCCCGGTGCTTATCCTGACCGCGCGCGATGCAGTCGAAGACCGCATCGCGGGTCTCGATGCCGGCGCTGATGACTATCTCGTCAAGCCTTTCGATCTCGATGAACTGGCGGCGCGGGTGCGCGCGCTGCTGCGCCGTCGCACTGGACAAACCAGCCCGCTGTACACGCACGGTGACCTGACGCTCGACCCCGTCAGCCACGAGGTGACGTTGCGTGACGAGCCACTGTCACTGCTTCCACGGGAATTCAGCTTGTTACAGGCACTTATCGAAGAGCCCAGGCGAGTCTTCACCCGTTCCGAACTCGAGGAGAAACTGTATGGCTGGGGCGAGGAGGTCGGCAGCAACACGATCGAAGTTCACGTGTCTTATTTGCGGCGCAAGCTGGGGGCTGAGCACATCGTGACCGTGCGCGGCGTCGGCTATCGGCTCAAGAGGTGCGAATGACGTCGATCCGCCGCTGGCTGCTCGGGTGGTTGATCGCAGGGCTCGGTGCCGCGGTATTGACTGCAGGTTATGGCATTTTTCATACCGCGCGATTAGAGGCGAGCGAACTGTTCGACTACGAACTACGCACGGTCGCCCTTTCTCTACCGTCCACCCTTACCGACGGCAAGTCGTTAGAGCATCGCGGCCCCAACTTCGAGGGTCTCGCAGAAGACCGGCTTTTCATCGAAATCTGGGGCAACACCGAGACGCCGGTTTACGCGTCGCTGGGCGGTGTCGATCTTCCCCGGTTTCCCGCTGGCATTCGCACAATCGAACACCAGGAGGTTCACTGGCGTGTATTCGGTGCACAGCAGGGCGATCGTTTCGTGCAGGTTGCGCAACCCGTATCGGTACGCAACGATCTCGCGTTGCGTCTCGCGCTGCGTACGTTGTGGCCATTGGGGGTATTCTTTCCGGCGATTATTCTGATCGTGCTCGTCGTCGTGGGCCGGGCTCTGTCACCGCTTGAACGAATTTCTCACGCGCTCGCGGCGCGCTCATTGAATTCACTTGCTCCGTTGCGTCTGGACAGGCGTAGCCCGGTCGAACTGGAGCCGCTCGTCAATGCGCTGAATGATCTGCTGAACCGGCTCGACATTGCATCACGTGCACAACGCACCTTCGTTGCAGATGCGGCGCATGAACTTCGTTCGCCGCTGGCCGCGCTGAAGCTTCAGATCTAGGCGGCCGAGCGTGATGGCTCGCTGACTAGTCCAGGCACGTTCGAGCGCATCAAGGGACGACTCGACAGGATGATTCACCTCGTGCACCAGTTGCTGATTCTTGCACGCGAAGATGCGCCCCGCGCTGATCAGTTTGAAGTCGTCAGTTTGCGTGGACTCGCGGAGCGTGCCGTAGCGGACGCTTCATTTCTTGCCGAAGCCAGGAAGATCGATCTGGGCCTCGACTTCGCCGACCCGTCAATGACTGACGATCCGTATGACATCCACGCAGAAGCCGCCGGTATCGAAGTCCTGCTGAATAACGTGATTGACAACGCTATCCGTTACACGCCGGAACATGGGAAAGTTGACGTGATATTTGCCCGAACGGGAACTGAGGTCAGCGTAACGGTTGTCGATAGCGGTCCCGGGATTTGCGAGCACGAACTGGATCGGGTTTGCGACCGCTTCTATCGCAGCGCAGGGACCAAGGAGCAAGGCAGCGGTCTGGGACTGGCAATTGCGGCGCGCATTGCCGATCGGCATAACGCCACGCTTTGCCTGAAGAACAACAAACACCGGCCAGGGCTTAGCGTGGCTTTGACAGGGCTGCGCAGCGCCTGACGAAGTTAATCGGCATCGACGGAGTAATGACGCCGGGCGCGGACTCGATAATGAATTCGCGCAGGCTCGGGCTCGGGCCGCCTGACTGTTCGGGTTTTCAAGGGACCGGCGCGGAAGCTTTCGCGCAACTGTCGCTCAAGTTCGCCGGCGTGGCGCCGATAAAAAGGCAAGCCATTCAGTTGCCAATGGCCTCACAACGCGCACAAACATGAAAGTCTCCACAAAACTCATTTCTTTGGTAGGTGCGGCCCTCGCCGGTGTCATCTGCATCGGCGCGATTGCGCTGACCCAACTCGACCGCGCGCTGATTGAGGGCAGAAGGGCGCAGATCACCGAGATGCTGAATAAGGCCGAACATCTCGCGCTGCACTACCAATCGCTGGAGGCGAGTGGCAAGCTGAGCCGCACCGATGCACAGGCTGCCGCGAAGACAGCGATCGCGCAACTGAATGCAAACGCCAGCAGTTATTACTGGATTACCAGCACCGACAGCATCAACCTGGTCCATCCGAATGCCGCATTGATCGGCACGAAGACCGGCGGCAACCGCACGCTCGAGGGCGATCTGACCGACACGCAAGCGTACGCGAAGGGCCTTCAGGAGCGGCACATCGCATTGGTCGACGTGCTGATCAAGCGGGCGCAGGACGCGCCGCTGGTCCCCAAACTGCAAGGCGTGGTAGCGATTCCGCAATGGCAATGGTGGATCGGCACCGGCTTCTTTTACGACGACATCAACGCGGTGTTCTGGCGGCTCGCGCGCACGCTGATCGCGATCGGCATAGTGATCTTCGCGGTGGTCGCCACGATGGCGTGGTTCATGACGCGCAGCATCCGTCGCACGCTTGGCGGCGAGCCGGCCGACGCGAGCGAGTTCGCCGCGCAGATCGCCTCGGGCAATCTCGCCGCGCAAATCGCGCTCGCGCCCGGCGACCGATCAAGCATGCTCTATGCGCTGAACGAAATGCGCGTGAAGCTGCGCGATCTCGTGCGCGACATTCAGAACGCGAGCGAAACGATTGCTAGCGGCAGCGGCGAAATCGCGCAAGGCAATACCGATCTGTCGCAACGCACCGAAGAGCAGGCAGCATCGCTGCAGGAAACCGCGGCGAGCATGGAGCAACTGACCGCAACCGTGAAGCAGAACGCCGACAACGCTGGCCAGGCGAGTGAGCTCGCGGTGCTCGCGTCGGACGCGACCGCGCGCGGCGGCGCGGCGGTCGATCAGGTGATCGGCACGATGCAGGAGATCGCCGACGAGTCGCACAAGATCGGGCAGATCATCAGCGTGATTGAAGGGATCGCATTTCAGACCAACATCCTTGCGTTGAACGCGGCGGTCGAAG
>JGI25156J39149_1000251_pt1 | contig 36996 bp, 29 predicted proteins | sample AraplaCL_Col_mMS_FD_39149 | JGI IMG/M metagenome (IMG submission 39149)
TTCGGGCAGCTCTACAACGGCAGCATCAACTTCACCAGCGTGGCGAATTTTCCGGTGGCGCTGATCGACCATATCGACGTGATGCCGGGCGGCGCGTCGTCNATCTACGGTTCGCAAGCGATCGGGGGGGTGATCAACATCGTCACCAAGTCGCATCTGCAAGGCGGCGAANTGTCGGTGCGCGTGGGCGGCTATTCGCAGGGCGGCGGCGCCAACCAGCGCATCAGCGCTGCGTACGGGCATGACGCCGGCAAGTGGCANGTGCTCGGCGCCTTCGAATTCGACAATGCCTCGCCGATCTGGGGCTATCAGCGCGCCTTGACNGCCCGCGACAACGTGCCGGGACTGCAGGCTGCCGTGCTCGACTACGGCACCGCGCACACGTACACGGGCGAGCCGCTGGGCAATCTGACGCCGCCCCAGGGTTGCGCCGGCCAGCTGTTCGGCGGCAGCACGATGCCGTTCGCCGCGCAGCCGCCCAGCCCGCCGGGCATTTATTGCGGTTCGCGCAAGGCGGACGGCTATACCACCTACAGCAATCAGCTGCGCAACATGGATGGCATGCTCAAGCTCGCCTACCAATTGTCCGAGCAGGTGCGGCTGTATGGCGATGCGATGGTGAACTGGCAGCAGCAACGCTGGTTCTACGGCGTGGGCGACTGGTCGTCCGACGACGNTCCGCACCANCTGATCGGCGACGCGGCCACCGGTCACTATGTGTACTTCGAGAAGGCCTTCGCGCCGGAAGANATGCCCGGTGGCGTGGCGGGGCAAATGGTGCGCCAGAACGACCTGCTCTACCAGGCCGACCTCGGCGCCAATGGAAGCTGGGGCGATTCGGGCTGGAACTGGGACATCTATTACTTGCGCACCGGCGATCGCACCCGCGTGGTCGAACCCTTGTGGATCAAGTCGAAGATCGATGCGTTCTTCGGCGGCATGCTCGGGCCGGTCGTCGGCGTCGATCCGCAGGCCGGCGTGAATCTCTATCACCCCGACTATCCGGCTTTCTTCCGCGCCATCACGCCGGCGCAATATGCAAGCTTCACCCAGGGCGTCGACGAATTCAGCAACACCTGGATCAACGACACGCGCGCCACGCTCAGCAATGCAGCGCTGTTTGCCCTGCCCGGCGGCGATGCGGGATTTGCCGTGCTCGCCGAGGGCGGCAGCGAAGCGTGGCACCAGCCGATCAATCCGCTGTTTACGCAGGGCGATATTTTTGAACACGCGGCCACCGGCGGCGGCGGACAGCGCCTGCATGCCGCCGCTGCGTTCGAGCTGAACCTGCCGCTGCTCAAAGCGTTGACGCTGGACCTGTCCGGCCGCTACGACTACTACGCCAACGACCGGGGCGACAACAACCGCAAGTTCACCTACAAGACGGGCGTGGAGTATCGGCCACTGGACAGCTTGCTGCTGCGGGGCAATTACACCACCTCGTTCAAGGCGCCGGACCTTGCATCCATCTATCTGGGCCCGACGGATTTCTACGCGCTCGCCACCGACTACTACCAGTGTGCGCAGGCGCACAGCGCCACCTGCGGCGCGGCGTACCAGTACTACATCCGGGGCATCACCCTGGCCAATGCCGGGCTGCAGCCGACGTCCGCACAAAGCTGGACGACCGGCNTGGTGTGGTCGCCGCTGGATGGCCTCGATCTCAGCCTGGATTACCTGCACATCGCCATCCAGAACGAAGTGGTGCAGCAGGACGTGGACCTGCTGCTGCGCACCGATGCGCAATGCCTGCTCGGCCAGCTCGGCGCCGATTCGGCCGCATGCCGCACCGCACTCGGCCAGGTGCAGCGCCAAGGCCAGCACGGGCCGATCAGCAGCGTCACCACCTATTACGCAAACCTTGCCAACGAGGCGACCCGCTCGATCATGGGCAGTGCGCGTTATCGCTTCGCGCTCTTCCACNCAGGCACGCTCACGCTGCANCTGGACTACAACAACATGCTGCATCACAGCTACCAGATCGAAGCTGGCCAGGCGCCGATCAACGAGCTTGCCAACGCGCAATACAGCACGGAGTTCAAGAGCATCGCCAACGGCAGCCTCACCTGGACCAGCCCCGCCGGACACTGGAGCGGCACGCTGTACGGGCATCGCTACGGGCCATCGCCCAACTATGCCGCCACCCTGGTCGGCATCGGCGCACCCGGCGCAGCGCGGCTGTCGCCGTGGATCACCTTCAACGCCAGCGCCACCTACCGGCCCACCCGCAGGCTGGCGCTGTCGTTGCTGGTCAACAACATCGCCAACAAGATGCCGCCGAGCGACGCAGGCAACGTGCTGTATCCGTACTTCAACAACGACAACTACAACATCTACGGACGTGAATTCATGCTGCAGGCCGATTGGCGGCTNGGTAGCGAAGGGCGATAACGGACACGGCGCGTCACCTTTTGCACGTCATCACTGCAAGTCTGAATGGGCCTTGCCGTCAGCAACGTGAAAGTTGTGATGGAAAGCCTGCATTTCCGGATAGCTGGCCGTCTCTAGCACCTGGCAAAGGCCCGTCTTAACAAGCAGTTGGCATCTTCAGGACTGCATTGGCAGCCTGGCATGGCGCATGCATTCGCTTGGGCGCCAACGGCGCATGGCGATGAATCAGGGGCATTGCCCTGCGCCGTTGGCAGTCTCCGGCGCCGCTCGCAAGGCGCCGGGATCGACCGCCACACCGGACAAGCTGCCATGCTGTTGCTATACACCTGCTATCGACGTTACTTCTTTCTTGGCGGCGTCCTGCTGACGTTTTTCCTGTACGCGATGTTGCTGACCGCACAGGGCATGGCGGCTCCGCGTTTCGTGATCGACCCCGCCATGGGCGCATCAAGCATGCGAACAGCTTCGGCTTGCGCAAGCTCAGCGACGTGCTGGCAGGGCGCAAATATGCGGTGCTGACCTTCGACGACGGCCCCTACGGCCAGGGCGTGGACGAGCAGATCCTGGCAACGCTGCAAAAGCACCATGCGCATGCGGTGTTCTTCCTGGTGTGCAGCCGCATCAACGACGCTACGCGTGGCGAATTGGCCAAGTTCGAGAACGCGGGCGATGTGATCGGCAACCACACCTTCGATCATCCTAACCTCACGAAACTTTCGCAGCCGGCGATCAGGGACCAGATCGAACGTTGCAACCAGCGCATCGCCGAGGTGACCGGCAAGCGCCCCGGCTATTTCCGGCCGCCGTTCGGTTCGACCTCGCCGGCGGTGGCCGAGGTGGCCAAATCGCTCGGCATGCAGCAAGTGCTGTGGAACGCGAACAGCGAGGACAGCTGGCTCAAGCGCCGCAACAGATCGAAGACTTCAGCCTGGCGCAGACGGAAGACCAGTCCATTCTGCTGATGCATGAAAAACCGATCACCGCCGGCATGCTGGACGACCTGCTTACGCAGCTGGAGCAGCGCGGTTTCCAGTTCGTGCTGCCGGATCAGTTGTCGGATAAGACCGCGATCAACTGAGGCCCAGCATCGCTTTCCGCATGGCGACGTTGGGGTTCGCTTGCGCTCACCGCCAACCTACGGCGAGAGCATCCCTAGCGCCATCGTCCCTAGCGCGGCACGCGCAGCGAGGAGTGACGCAATGCGTCTTCATGCTGCACTTCGTCGTGGGCCGCGATTTCGGCCATGTCCAATGCGCTGTGATGAGGCCCATGCATGCCGCCCGGCGGGTTGGCGGTGTCCGTACTTCCTTCCTGGTTGATGTGGGTGTCGGCATTGGGCTTGGTGGTCATGCGAGGCTCCTGCGAAGGTCCGCCTATTGTTGCATGGGCTCGGCGGCTTGCAGATGTTGCATCACGGTGGCTGCGAACCGGCTCAAGGGACAGTCGTAGCCCGGCGCCGAGGTGCTGCAGCCCGGTATGAAAATAGGCGCCAGCAGCGGCGGATGCGCGGTGTCCAGCTCGGTGCGGTTGCGCATCTGCGCCATGCTCTGGCTGACGTAGTAGGCACGCACTTCGCCCTCGCCATCGCGGCTTTGGCGCAGCTCGAACACCAGCGCGCCGCCTACCGGCACGGGATCGACAGGCTGTTCGGGCAACAGCCAATGCAGGTCGAGCAGGCCGGCCAGGGTTTCGATGTTGGTGTCATGGCCAAGCAGAAACATCAGCTTGGTCTTGGCCGTGCCGATGGCCGGCGCGTCCTGCTTCGACCCGGCCGCCTGTTGCAGGGTGGCGAGCAGGCGTTGGGCCAGGTGGCCGGCGTAGGCGCGCGCAACCGTCGGGGTGCGCAAGCTGATGTCCACATAGTTCGAATGCAGCCCCAGCAGCTGGCCCAACTGCAGCGGCGTGAGGCGGCCCCACGCCACCTTCGGCATCGGCATGCCTTCGACGTATTCCAGGTACATGTCTTCGGCCAGCGAGCTGGCGTTGTGCAGCGGCGACTTGACGCTGAGCAAGGCATCGCCGTGGCCCGGTTCCACCGCCGCAGGCTGATCCATCAGCCATTTCTTGCCCGGGATCTTGCTTGCATCGCATTGGCCCGGCGCGCATGCCATCAGCACGCTTTGCATCGCGTCGATCAGACCGGCGTTGGCCGATGCCATGCGCGAGGCGTCGCTGCCGATGCGGCCCAGTACCGCGGCCTGGGCCTGCATGCGCTCGTCCGCCGAGGCACTGGAAAAGTCATGCGCAAACAACGCATCCGCGCCTTTTCTTGGCGCGGCCTGGATGTCCACCTTGCACTGCGGATCGAAGCCTTCCATCAGCCCGTGGGCGGATTCCAGCGTGCGCTGCTCGTCATCGGCCAGCACATACAGGGNGGAACCCAGGCAGCCCGTCGGCGGCAACAAGCCGGCCTGCGTGTAATGGACGCGATACCAGCGGCCCATGATCGCCATCAGCTGCTTGCCGTGCGGCGTGAGATNGCCCGGCGGCACCGGCCACGCCGGCCACGCGTCGCGGGCGTACTCATTCAAGCGTGCAGGTTCCGATGTGGGTGAACGCACGCCATGACGGCTCAGCACGATCACCAGGCGCAACTCGCCCGGTGGCGCCTGCCCGGCGTGCGCCGCCGGCATGAGCAGGCAGGCCAGCAGCAAACACCAGGCTTTGCGGATGCGCACGCGTGTCTTCATGCTGGCGTCGCGGTGCGCATCACAGGTGGATGCGCACGCCGGCGGTAAAGGTCTGGTCGTAGAACTCGCGCTGGATGGGACGGTTGTTGTTGGCGGTTTCGGTAAAGCGCAGCTTGGTGTTGGTGAGGTTCTTGGCGCCGAAGTACAGCGAGAACGTGTCGTTGAACGCATAGCTCGCGCCGAAATCCAGCGAGGTNCGCGCCGAGGAATATTGATCGGCGTAGATGCTCGCCGGCGTGCCGTCGGCGTTGGTGTAGAGCGGACCGCCCAACGCGAAGATGTTCTTGCTTTCGTAATAGGCACCCAGGTCCAGGCGCAGGCCGCGGTATTCGTAGGTGAGCGCGAAGTTGGCGGTATCGCGCGACGTCGACGGCAGCATCGAGTACACGCCGGGATGGATCTCGATGCGTGAATCGACATAGGTGAAGTTGGTATTCACGCCCAGCCCGCTGAGCGCGCCGGGCAGCCAGCGGAAGCGGTCGACATAGGCCAGCTGCAGGCCGCGGGCGAAGGCGGAGGAAATGTTTTCGTAGCTGCTGAACGTGACCAGCGTGCCCGGGGCGAACACGTCCAGGGCGCCGATCGGGTTGTTGATCGTCTGCACCGATGCCAGCGGCACGATGTAGTCGGTCAGCTCCTTGTCGAAGAAACCGGCGTACGCCAGTCCACCTTCCGGCAGGTAATACTCGAAGGAGGCGTCGATGTTGTCGCTGTACGTCGGGCGCAGCGACGGATTGCCTTGCGAGACCGTGTCGTTGACGTCGTCCACCTGGGTGGAGGGCGTTACTTGCTGGAAGCCGGGACGCGCGATGGTCTTNGAATACACCACGCGGCCGATCATGTCNGGCTGGAAGCTGTANTTCAGCTGCAGCGAGGGAAACNCGTTGCCGTANTTGCGCTGGACGATGTTGGGCGANTAGCTGACCAGGTTGCCGTTGTTGGTCACCACGTTCAGGCCTTCGTAGCGCGCCCGCGTCGCCTCGTAGCGCACGCCGCCGAGAATGCTCAGCTTGTCGACCGGCTGGAACTGGTATTCGGCGTAGCCGGCGAAGATGTTCTCGCGATCGCGGCCTTGCGATTGCAGGTCGGACAGAAAGTCGTTGGCGGCATTTTCGACGAACGCGCCAGGNTNGCTGTTCAACAAGCCGATGATGGTCTGCGGATGGATCAACGGACCGATGTCGTAGTGGCCATCGTAATAGATGATCGGCCCGCCTTGCACGGCATCGGACAGCGCCAGCGCCGGCGGGTTGTAGTCGTAGCTTTCCTGCGCGTTGTGACGGCTGCGCAGGCGCGCGTTCACGCCGAACTTGATGAATTCGTCGGTGCTGGACGATATCCAGTGCGTCGGCACGGTGACGTTGTCGCCNAGGCTGTATTCCTGGTCGTGNTCGTGCTCGGTGCCGGCGCTGAAGTCGCTCAGCGTGTAGCCGCTGGGATTGGCGGGGTTCTGTCCCTGCACGACGCTGTAGCTGGGGTAATTCGGCCGGGTGATGTTGTCGTAGGCCACGATCGCCTGGCCGGAGCCGTCGGGATTGCCGGGATTCGGGCTGCCGTTCACGAACGTCGAGTTGTAGTTGTACGGCATGTTGTACGAGCCGATCGACATTGCCAGGTGATAGTCGGTGCGCCAGCTGTGGAAATCGTTCTGGCCGCCGATCATCGCCACGCGCGAGTCGATGGTTTCCTTTTCGTGCTGGTTGCCGCGTTGATAGGCGNCATCATCGACCAGGCCATTCGGATNGCNGGGATCGGCCACCGGGGCGCCAGCGAAGTTGAGGATCAAATTGTCGCGGCTCTTGCGCTCGGTGTAGCCGGCGTCGAAGTAGCGCGCGTACCACTTGTTGTCTTCATTGGGCTGGAAATCGAATTCCACGCCGTAGCCCAGGCGCGAGCGCTGGTAGTTGTAGTAACGCTGGTCCAAGGCCGCAAACGCCTTGTCCGGCACGCCGGCACCCTGCTGGTCGAGGTAACCGGCTTCCACGTCGTCGATGCCGCGATGGTCCTGGTAGTAGTTGACCGTACCGATAAGGGTGAACGGCTTGTCGTTGGCGCTGGGGCCGAAGCGCAGGCCGCCGGTCATGGCGTAGTCGTGGATCGGCGTGTCGCGCAGGTTTTCCAGGCCGGTGCCCAGTTGCAGGTCGATGAACTGGTCCTTGTCCTTGGGCATCTGCTTGGAGCTGATTTCGATGGTGCCGCCGAGCGCCTCGGCATCCTGTTCGGGCAGGTTGGTGTTGGTGACGGTGAGCGAGCCGACCAGGCCGGCGGGAATCGCATCGAACGCCACCGCGCGGCCGCCGCCGCTGGGCGTGGCGACGTTCGTCGGCATCATGCGCACGCCGTCGAAGGTGGTGCTGTTGAGATCGGCGTCCAGGCCGCGGATGTTGACGAAGCGGCCTTCGCCGGTATCGGTTTCCAGCGATACGCCAGGGAGGCGGCGCACCGCTTCGCCGGCGTTGACGTCCGGCAGACGCTCGACGGCGGCCTGCGGCTGCACGAAGATCATGTTCGGCGCCTGCTGTTGCTGCGCGCGCGCCAGTTCGTCCGGCGTGGCCGCCGCGTATACCCGTACCTGGTTGAGCGATGTCACGTCGCTGCCTACGACGAAGTTCTCGACCGCCGGCTTGCGCTCCTGCACGGTGACCTGCCGCTCCAGCTCGCCCTGCCCCGGCACGCTGATCACCAGCGTATAGACGCCCGGCGCCACGTCGGCAAGGCTGAAATTGCCGTTGCGGTCGGTGGTGNCGGTGCGTTGCGCNTCACGCAGCTGCACCTGGGCACCGGCGACCGGCGCATGGGTGGCGGCCGCCTCCACGTGACCGCTGACGCCGCTGGGCGCCGCCAGCGCCACCATCGGCATCGCCAGCACCATCGAACCCAAGGCCATACGGCAAGCGCGTGCAAGAGACATCGTTTTTCCTCGCTGTTGACTGCGCGCAGGTAGTTCTCACCCNGAACGACCTACGCAAGTCCCCACCGTAGGCGGGCGCGATGACAGCGAGAATGCAGGGAGTTTACGAATTCGTGAGCTTGCGACTGCCAACAGCACATCGCAAGCTGGGATGAATCGCGTTTTCGAGGATGTGTCTGGCGGCGTAGGGGTTCGGTTACGCCTCACCGCCAACGAGGACCCGTGTCCTTACTTTTGCGCCAACTGCTCGGCCGACCAGCCACCGCCCAGCGCACGGATCAGCTGCACGCTGGCACGCAGGCGTTGCGTATCCAGNTCGAGCAGGCCGCGCTTTTCCTGCAAGGCCACGGTCTGCGCCTGCACTACGTCCAGATAGCTCACCGCGCCGTGCTTGTACTGGCTCATCGAGAGATCCAGCGCGTGCTGCGCGGCGTCGGCGGCATCCTTTTGATTGGCGCTGGCGGTGCCCAGATGGTCGAGCAGGGCGAGGTTGTCCTGCACCTGCTGGAAGGCGTTCAGCACCACGCCGCGATAGCTGGCGCCGGCTTCATCGGTCTTGGCCTTGGCCGCCTGGATGGTGGCTTTGCGGTAGCCGCCGTCGAAAAGATCCAGCGCCAGCGTCGGCCCGAGCGCCCAGATGCGATTGCCCGCGGTGAGCAAGTTGGCCCAGCCGGTGCTTTGGTAGCCGGCCTGCGCATTGAGCGTGAGCGAGGGAAACCATGCCGCACGCGCGACGCCGATATCGGCATTGGCGGCGGCGACCCGGCGTTCTGCCGCCGCCACATCGGGGCGGCGCTGCAGCAAGGTGGAGGGCACATCGAGCGGCACNACCGGTACCGGGATCGTGTCCGTGCGTGCCGGCAAGCTGAAGGTGGCGGCGTTCTCGCCGACCAGCACGGCNATGGTGTCCTGCATGAGGGCGCGCTGGCCGAGCGTCTGCGACCACTGCGAGCGCGCATCGGAAAGCTGCGTCTGCGCGCGCGATACGTCGAGGCCGGACACGATGCCGCCACCGTGCAAGGTCTGCGTGAGTTTCAGCGCTTTCTCGTAGGCCTGGATGGTCTGCTGCAACAGCGCGATCTGCTGATCCAGGCCGCGCAGCTGCATGTAGCTGTCGGCCAGCGCGGCTTGCAGGCTCAGTTGTGCGGAGGCGAGATCGGCTTGCGCGGCCAGCGCGTTGTCACGCCCGGCTTCGACGCTGTTGCGCACGCGGCCCCACAGGTCGACTTCATAACTGGCCTGCGCNCCGACGGTGTAGGCGTTGTAGTCGGCCGGCGCGGAAGGGTTGCGCGCGGGCGGCGCGTGATCGGACTGGCGTTGACGCGTGCCTTCGCCAAACGCGCCGACCTGCGGGAANAGCCCGGCGCGCGCCTGCGCCGCAAACGCCTGCGCTTGCCGGTAGTGGGCGAGCGCGGCAGCCAGGTCGGCATTGTTCGCCAGCAACCTGGTTTGCAGTGCATCCAGATCAGAATCGCCGTACAGCTGCCACCAGTTTTCGCGCGGCAAGCGATCGGACGGTTGCGCCGCCACCCACGGGCCGACGTTGCGATACGCCTGCGCCGGCGGCGTNGCCGGCGGTTGATACGCCGGCGCCAGCGAACAGCCGCCCAGCGCGGCGNCCATCACCACGGCAAGAAGGAACTCAGGCTTTTTCATGCGGCTTGGCTGCTGCGTCTTCGGTGGCAAGCTTCACGTCATCGTTGGCGAGCTTTACGACGTCGCCGTCCTTGATGCCGTCCGGCGGGCTGTCGATCACGCGGTCATCGGCGCTGAGGCCGCTGCCGATCGCCACGGTCTTGCCGTAGTCGAACAGGATGCTCACGGTCTTGAAGGCCACTTTGTCACCCGCGCCCACGGTCGCCACGCGCAGGCCCGCCTTGTCGAAAATCAGCGAACTGGCCGGCACGCGCAGCGCGGTGCCATCCACCGGCAGATGGAAACGTACATGCGCGAAACCGCCGGGCATGAGCTGGTTGTCGGCGTTGTCCACCTGCAACTGCACCAGGGTGGTGCCGGAAGTGGTGTTGACCGCATTGGAGGTAGCCACCACCTGCGCATGGAATTCGCGGCCCGCATATTCCGGCACGCTGAGCACCGCCTGGCTGCCGGGGCGGATCGACGGCCCGTAGCGCTGCGGCACCTGCACGTAGACGCGCAACTTGTGGATGTCCGACACCACGAACAGTTCCGGCCCGGTACCGCCGCCTGCATTGATCAGCGCGCCGACGTCGGTGTCGCGCGCCGTGACCACGCCGTNGAACGGCGCGACGATGCGCGCAAACGCCTTGGCCGCCACCAGGCGATCCACGTTCGCCTGTGCGGATTTCATCTGCGCCAGCTTGGCGGCNTAGTCGGCAGTGCGCTGGTCCACGTCCTGTTGCGCCACCGAATCGCTGCCCAGCATCGCCTGCCAGCGTTTCGCCGTGACCGCGGCCAGGTCGGCGTTGGCCTTGGCGCTGGCGAGTTCCGCGCGCGCCTGCTGCAGTTGCTGATCCAATTCGGGCGTGGAGATTTCGCCGAGCAGTTCGCCGGNTTTCACCGGCGTGCCGATATCGGTCTTCCAGCTTTTCAGGTAGCCGCTCACCTGCGCGTAGATCGGTGCGCGCACATACGCCTGCAGCTGGCCGGGCAAGTCCAGCACCGGGCCNGATGTGCTCGGCGNCGGCGCCACCACGCTGACGGTGGGCACGGCTTGTTCCTGCGTCCAGGTCTTCAGGCTGTTCGCTTGCGTNGCGCGGGTAACCAGGCCGATCACCACGATGACTGCCAGGATGCCGGCAATCACGATGCCGCTGAGGCGCAAGCCGCGCCTGGACAGTTGTTGCGACGGACGGATGCTTGCTTCAGACGACATAGCCAGGTTCTCCGGAAGCGCGAATGGCTTTGGACGCATGGCGTCCATGGATGATGCTGAACACCACGGGCACGAACAGCAGCGTCGCGCAGGTGGCGAAAATCAGGCCGCCGATCACCGCGCGGCCGAGCGGTGCGTTCTGCTCGCCGCCCTCGCCCAGCCCCAGCGCCATCGGCGCCATGCCGATGATCATCGCCAGCGCGGTCATGCAGACAGGACGGAAGCGGGTGAAGCCGGCTTCGAGCGCGGCCAGCGTGGCGTCGCCGTGCTCGGCCAGGCGCTCGCGGCAGAAACTCACCACCAGGATCGAGTTGGCGGTCGCCACGCCCATGCACATGATCGCGCCGGTGAGCGCCGGCACGGACAATGGCGTATGCGTGGCGAACAGCATCCACACGATGCCGGCCAAGGCCGCCGGNAGCGCAGTGATGATCACGAACGGATCGCTCCACGACTGGAAATTCACCACGATCAGCAGATAGATCAGCACCACCGCGCCGAGCAGGCCGAACAGCAAGCCCGAGAATGCGCTGTTCATGGTTTGCACCTGGCCGAGCAACACCACGTGCGAGCCCTTGGGTTGCTGGCTGGCGGTGCTGTCGATCAGCTTCTGCACGTCGGCCGCTACGGCGCCCAGATCGCGATCCTGCGTGGCGGCATAGATCTGCACCACCGACTGGATGTCGTACTGGTCGATGACGGCATTGGTGTTGGCGCGCCTGAGCGTCACCAGGCCACCCAGCACCTGCGCCTGCCCGTTGCTGCCGTTGACCGGCAGGTTGCGCAACTGCGCCAGGCTGTCNAGCGCATATTGNGGCGTCTGCATCACGATCGGATACGACACGCCGTTGGCCGGATTGAGCCAGAACGTGGGCGCCACCTGGCTGGAGCCGGCCAGGTTCACCACCAGGCTGTTGGTGACGTCGCGTTCGGTGATGCCGAGCAGCTGCGCCTGCGTGCGATCGACGTTGACGTCGAAGCCCGGATTGGCCTGCGACTCCTGGATGCGCGCATCCACCACGCCCGGGATGCGCTTGATCTGGCCGAGCAGNTTGTTCGCATAGGCGAAGTTGGCGGACAGGTTCGGGCCACGGATCTGCAGATCGATCGGCGCGGGGGCGCCGAAGTTCAGGATCTGGCTGACGATGTCCGCCGGCGGAAACGAGAACGTCGCGCTGGGGTAATCACGCGGCAGCCGTTCGCGCAACTTGCGCACGTATTCGGCGGTGGGGCGATGGCCCTCGTCGAGCGCGATCTGGATGTCGCCATCCTGCTCGCCGATCAGGCCGGTGTTGTTGTAGGTGGTATTGATGCCGCTGTTGGACAGGCCCATGTTGTCCACCACCGTGCCCAGGTCCTTGGGCGGAATTACGGTGCGCACGGTCTGCTCGATCTGGTTGAACAGGTTGGCGGTTTCTTCCACGCGCGTGCCGACCTGTGCGCGCACGTGCATCAGGATCTGGCCGCCGTCCACGTCGGGAAAGAAGTTGCGGCCCAGGAACGGCACCAGCAAAAAGGACACCAGCACGAAGGCAAGAAAGCCGAGCACGAAGGGACGGCGATGCGCCAGGGCCAGGTCCAGCATGCCGTGATAGGTGGCGCGGATGCGCTCGAAGCGCGCCTCGAACGCTCGCTGGAAACGCACCAGCGGATTGCGCGACGGCGGCGGTGCCGTATGCACGCCCTGCTCGCCCACATGCGGCGCATGCGGCTTCAACAGGAAGTTCGCCATCGTCGGCACCAAGGTGCGCGAGAGGATGAACGAGCACACCATNGCGAAGATCACNGCTTCGGCCATCGGCACGAACAGGAAGCGCGCCACGCCTTCCAGGAAGAACATCGGCACGAACACGATGCAGATGCACAGCAGCGACACGAAGGCCGGCGTCACGATCTGCTTGGCGCCGTCGATGATCGCCGTTTCCACGTCCTTGCCGTGTTCGAGATGCCAATTGATGTTCTCGATGGTGACGGTGGCGTCATCCACCAGGATGCCGACCGCCAGGGCCAGGCCGCCCAGCGTCATGATGTTGAGCGTTTCGCCGAACGCGGACAGCAGCGCGATCGCNCCGAGAACCGCCAGCGGAATCGACACGGCGATGATCACGGTGGAGCGCCAACTGCCCAGGAAGAGCAGGATCATCAGGCTGGTGAGCGCCGCCGCAATCACACCTTCGCGCGCCACGCCGCTGATCGCCGCNCGCACGAACAGGGATTGATCGCCGATCGGCGTCACCTTGAGGTTGTCNGGCAGAATGCCTTTGCTGTCGGCAAGGCGNTGCTTGATGCCGGACACGATCGCCAGCGTGGAGGCCGAACCGTTTTTCAGGATGCTCAGCAGCACGGAACGGTTGCCGTCCACGTGCACGATGTTGGTCTGCGGCGGCGAGCCGTCGCGCACGTGGGCCACGTCGCGAATGTAGATGGTGGTGCCGTTCACCTGCTTGATCGGCAGGTTGCCCAGCTCGTTGATGTCGGACGGCGAGTTGTTGAGGTTGAGCGTGTATTCGAAGCTGCCGATTTTCTGCGTGCCGACCGGGATGATCAGGTTCTGCGCGGCCAATGCGTTGGCCACGTCCTGCGCGGAGAGACCGCGCGCCTGCAGCGCGGCCGAATCCACGTCGATCTGCACCTGGCGCGTCTTGCCGCCGTAGGGATAGGGNATNGCCGCGCCGGCCACCGACACCAGTTGCGGGCGCAGGATGTTCAAGCCCAGATCGCCGAGGTTCTGCTCGCTCAGGCCTTTGCCCGACAGCGCCAGCTGCAGGATCGGCACGGTGGAAGCGTTGTAGTTGAGAATCAACGGCGGCGTCGTGCCCGGCGGCAACTGCTTGAGCATGGTCTGCGATACCGCCGCCACCTGCGCATTGGCAGTGGCGATGTTCACGCCGGGCTGGAAGAAGATCTTGATGATGCCGAAGCCGGCGATCGACTTGGCCTCGATGTGCTCCACGTCGTTCACCGTGGTGGTGAGCACGCGTTCGAACGGCGAGGCGATACGGCCGGCCATCTGTTCCGGCGGCAGGCCGGTGTACTGCCACACCACCGCGATCACCGGAATCTTGATATCCGGAAAAATATCGGTCGGCGTGCGCAAGGCAGCCAAGGGACCGACAATCAGGATCAGCAGCGCGAGAACGACGAAGGTATAAGGCCGCTCCAGCGCAAGCCGTACGATCCTCAGCATGGGGATGGGCTCCAGGGGTTGTGCGTCAGGGCGACNTGAGGAGCTACGTTTCCTGCCGATGCTTGTCTTTCGCGGGNATGGCGGCCAGCAAGTTCAAGGCATGGCNAGAACGTGTAGCTGCCTATGGTTAGGGGAAGGCCGCCACTGGATGCGAAGCTTAGTGGTAGAGCTTGCTAAGATCGATACAGCAAAGCGAATGGCTTGATACGCATGACGAATGATTATCTCGAGCTGCGGCATCTGAAGTACTTCGTCACCGTAGCCGACGAANTGCATTTCGGTCGCGCGGCCGAACGATTAGGCATTTCGCAGCCNCCACTCAGCCAGCAGATTCATGCGCTCGAAACGCGCCTCGGCGCGAAATTGTTCGAGCGCAAAGGGCGCGGCATCGCATTGAGCGCGGCCGGCAGCGCCCTGCTCCCTCGCGCACGCACCATTCTTACGCAGGCCGAACGCGCGGCCGAATCGGTCGCCCGTTCGCAGCGTGGAGAATTAGGCGAATTGCATCTTGGACTGGTGTCTTCCGGCCCGTTCACCATCGTCGTGCCGCGCGTGCTGGCGCGCTTTCGCGAACGCCTGCCCGACGTGCGCCTGCTGATCCACGAAATGGCCACCTCGCAACAGATCGATGCGCTGGAACAGGGNCTGATCGACGTCGGCGTGATTCGCCCCGANGCCTTGCCGGACCGCATCAAGGCNATCGAGCTGTTCAAGGATTCGCTNACCGTGGTGATGCACGCCAGCAATCCATTGGCAGCCCGGGACGGCGCCATCGACATCCACGAACTGGCCGGCGAAGACTTCATCTTCTACCAGCGCCACCTCGGCATGCGTTTGTACGACGAGGTGGTCGCGCTCTGCGCACGCGCAGGTTTCAGCCCGCGCATCCTGTACGAAGTGCGTGAACTGCCNACCATCATCGGCCTGATTTCCGGCGGTTTCGGCGTCGCCGTGCTGCCCGGTTCGATCCAGCGCATACGGGTGGAGAACGTGGTGTATCGTCCCCTGGCGAATACGGACGCNGCCACCGCCGTGTGGGCGATCTACCGCGACGACGCCAACGACCCGATGGTGCATGCGTTCCTGGATATCGCGCAGTGCCTGGCGTCCAAGAGCTTGCAGGGTTGAGCTTTCTTCAAGCGGCCTGGAACAGGCTTTGCTTACATTTCACTGACGTTTTCGCGCACCTACGCTGCCAGTCAACACTGTGTTGCAAAAAATGACACAAACATGCCTGGAAACCGCTCCCGATCATTTGTAAACTTTGGAGTACACAAACGCACTTCCTATCCCCACGTAGGTCAACCCATGCGCATGCATCCCCTTACCCGCGGCGCCGCTGCCGTACTGCTATTCGCGTTACCGGCACTCCCTGCCATGGCGGCCCGGTTCGAACTGCAAGGCGGCGTCAGCTACATGGACAGCTACAGCACGCCCGCCGCGTTCGGCGAAGTGATCTTCGACGAACATGCCTTCGGCAGCAGCAACTTCACCTGGGCGCCCGACGTCACCGCCGGCTGGATCGGCGGCCGCAATCTGCGCCGCTTCGACAACGGCCGCTACACCACCCGCGACGATATCGGGCTGGTCGCCGCCGGCATACGCATCCACTACGGCCCCGCCGGTGCGTGGTACCGGCGCCTCTTCATCAGCGAACAACCCACTGTGCATACCGGCCGCACCGAGGCGCTGAGCAGCGCCTACGAATTCACCACTACGGTCGGTTACCAGGGCGATCATTGGAGCGTGGGCATCCGCCATATCTCCAACGCAGGCATCCATGAACCGAATCGCGGCGAGACGATGGCGCTGGTGGGCATTGCGTTCTGAGTCAGGTATTCATGCACAAAAAAAACGGCCCCGAATGGGGCCGTTTTCTTGTGCGCCTGGNGTAGATCGACGGGGAAAAGGCAATCGACCATCCTTGCAACGACGAAGTTGAATTCCACAATTGCAAGGATAAACNCCATCGCCGACCCGACAACGACACCGCCGGCAAGCAACTCANTGCCCGCCGCCCCCTGCCCCGGCCTTCGCCCCGAACGGCGGNTTGGCCATCCAGATCACCACGATCAGCGACAGGAANATCCAGCCCAGCACNTGGAAGATTTCGTTGAAGGAAATCTGCAGGGCCTGCGCGCTGATGGTTCCGTTCAACATCGCCAAGGTCGTCTGCGTATCGCCGCCCTGGTTGATGGCCTGTTGCGCGATCGGGTTGTANGGCGTGATCTGTTCGGCGAGCTGNGAGTGATGCAGCACGGCGCGGCGTTGCCACATGAAGCTGGTGAGCGAGGCGGCGAAACTGGCGCCCACGGTGCGCAGGAAGGTGGCGACGCCGCCGCCGGAGGCAAGCTCATGCGGCTGCAGGTCCGACAGCAGGATGGTGGTGACCGGCATGAAGAACAGCGCCACGCCCAGGCCTTGCAGCAATTGCACCGATGCGATGTGGTAGAAGTCCACGCCGATGTAGAAGTTCGCGCGGATAAGACAGGTGGCGCCCATCACCACGAACGAGGCGGCGGTGAGCATGCGCAAGTCGAAGCGCGCGGCGTAGCGGCCGACGAAGGGCGTCAGGATCACCGGCAATATTCCCAACGGCGCGGCGGCGAAGCCGGCCCAGGTGGCGGTGTAGCCCANGTTGATCTGCAGCCATTGCGGCACCAGCAGGTTGATGGCGAAGAACGCCGCATACGCCAGCACCAGCGAGATGGTGCCCATGCGGAAATTGCGATGGCGGAACAGCTTGAGGTCGACGATGGGTTCCTTGTCGGTCAGTTCCCAGATCAGGAACACCGCAATGGCCACCGCCGAGATGAGCGCGGTGATGATGATGAAGTTGGAATTGAACCAGTCTTCGTCGTTGCCCTTGTCCAGCACCACCTGCAGCGCGCCGACGCCGATCACCAGGGTNANCAGGCCCACGTAATCGATCTTCGGGCGGGTGGTGACCACTTCGCGCAGGCGCATCTGGTTGGCCACCACGAAGCTGGCGAAGATGCCGATCGGCACGTTGATGAAGAAGATCCATGGCCAGGAGTAGTTGTCGGTGATCCAGCCGCCGAGGATCGGGCCGGCGATCGGCGCCACCACCGTCACCATCGCCAATAGCGCCAGCGCCATCGGCCGTTTGTTGGGTGGATAGATGCCGATCAGCAAGGCCTGCGTCACCGGATACATCGGGCCGGCCACGGCGCCTTGCAGGGTGCGGAACACGATCAGCATGCCCATGCTCTGCGCNATGCCGCACAGGAACGAGGCGATCGAGAACGCGAGCGTGGCCCATACGAACAGCTTCACCTCGCCGAAACGGCGCGTGAGGAAGCCGGTGAGCGGCAAGGCGATGGCGTTGCTCACCGCGAACGAGGTGATCACCCAGGTGCTCTCATCCGAACTCACGCCGAGATTGCCGGCAATGGTCGGCAGCGACACGTTGGCGATGGTGGTGTCCAGCACCTGCATGAACGTGGCCAGCGACAAACCGATCGTCGCCAGGGCCAGGTTGGGTGGACGGAAATGGGTGCTCATGGATATCTGCTCATGATGCGGGGAACGGGGGGCGGGAAGCGATGGACAAAAGTCCGCACGACGGACTCGACGACGCATGCATCCCGGAAGCGCAGTGGAACGGGCAACGCATTGCTACGCGTGTCCCGTTCCCCTGCCGCCGGTCAGTGCGCCTTTGCCATCGGGTCTTCACCCTTGGCATTCACCGCCTGCCCCATGTTTTCGTGGATGATCCGCTCGATCTGCGCATTGGCATCGGCGAGCTGATCCTTGTACACGTCCGTGCTGAAGCGCGGTTCGGTGCGCGGCGATTGCGCCAGCGCGGAACCGTTCTGGTCGTGCAGGTTCACGTCGGTGGTCATCGACATGCCGATGCGCAGCGGGTTCTTGTCGAGCTGCGAGGGATCNGTNAANACCACGCGCACCGGAATGCGCTGCACGATCTTGATCCAGTTGCCGGTGGCGTTCTGCGCCGGCAGCAGCGAGAACGCACTGCCCGTGCCCACGCCGAGGCTTTCCACCTTGCCGCTGTACTTCACCGAACTGCCGTAGACGTCGGAGGTGAGTTCCACCGGCTGGCCGATGCGCATGTGGGTGAGCTGGGTTTCCTTGAAGTTGGCATCCACCCACACCTGGTGCAGCGGCACCACCGCCATCAGCGCGGCGCCCGGTTGCACGCGCTGGCCCACTTGCACGGTGCGCTTGGCCACGTAGCCGGTCACCGGCGCCACCATGGTGGTGCGCACGTCATCCAGGTAGGCGGCGCGGTACTGCGCGGCAGCCGCTTTCACATCCGGATGCGAAGCGACGACGGTGTCGTCCACCAGCACCTTGTTGGTCTGCAATTGCTGTTGCGACGTAGCCAGTGCGCTTTGCGCGGCGGTGAGCGCATCGCGCGCGTGGGCCAGTTCCTCGGCCGAGATCGCGCCGGTCCTGGCCAGGTCGCGGCGGCGGTTGTAGTCGGCCTGCGCCTTCTCCAGCGCAACCTTCTCCACTGCCACCTGCGACTGCGCACCGGTCACGGTGCTGTACAGGCCGCGCACGCGGCGCACGGTGTTGGCGAGGTTCGCCGCGGCGCGCTGCAGCCCGACGTCGGCGTCGGAGCGATCGAGCTTCACCAGCACTTCGCCCTGCTGCACCAGGTCGCCGTCATCGGCGGTGATGCTGATGACGGTGCCGGCGATGCGCGGGGTGATCTGCACGATATTGCCGTTGATGTAGGCGTCGTCGGTGCTTTCGTACCAACGCCCTACGATGAAATACCACGCCGTCCAGGCGATGGCGGCAAGCACGATCACCACCAGCAACAACCGCAGCAGGAAGCTGCGCCGCTTGTTGGTCGGCGGTGCCTGCACGGCGGGCGTGTCGGCGGTATTGGGATTCGGACTGGACATGGGGGTGCCTCAGGAACGTTGGATTACTTGGAGGAAAGTTGGGCGGCACTTTGCGGGCGGAAACCGCCGCCGAGCGCCTGGATCAGTTGTACGTTGAGATCCGATTGCTGGGCGTGCAGCGCCGCCATGCGCTGTTCGGCGGCGAGCAGTTGCTGGCGCACGCTGAGCGCTTCCAGATAGTTGCCGATGCCGGCCTTGTAGCGCTGTTCGGCCAGCGTCCATGCATCGTTCGCCGCATCCAGGGCGCGCTGCTGCGCGGCGATCTGCGTCTGCATCGAGGCGACGGCGTCGTAGTCGTCGGCCACTTCGTTGACGGCGGACACCAGCGTCTTGTTGTACTGCGCCACGGCGAGGTCGTACTGCGCATCCTTGCTGTTCAAGTTGGCGCGGCGGCGGCCACCGTCGAAGAGCGGCAGGCTGATCGCCGGCGCCACTTCGTAGAAGCGGTTCTTCAGCGTGAACAGGTTGGCGCCGCCGAAATTGATCAGTCCCGCCATCGCGCCAATGTTGACGTTCGGCAGGAATTCGGTCTTGGCGGACTGGATGTCCTTGCTGGCCGCTTCCACGCGCCAGCGTGCCGCGACGAGATCGGCGCGATGGCCGAGCAGATCCACCGACAGGTTGCCCGGTACGGTCAGCGCGGCCGGCGGCAGCAGTTGCGGACGGGCGATTTCAAGNCCGCGGTCGGGGCCTTTGCCGAGCAGCACGGCNAGCGCCGTGCGCGCGGCATCGACCGCACGATCGGCTTGCGCCTTCTGCCCTTGCGCGCTGGCGACTTCCGAATCGCTTTGCTTGAGCTGCATCTGGTTGTCGATGCCGGCGGCCACGCGCTGGCGCGTGAGGTCGCGCGCTTCGCTGGCGCGCTTCAATTCGGCCTCGGCCACGTCCTGTTGCGTGTATGCATAGCCAAGTTGCACGTAAGCGCGTGCGACATTGGTGGACAGCTCGACACGCGCAGCCTGCGCATCGACTTCCGCCGCACGCTGCTGGCCCAGCGCCGCTTCCCATGCGGCGCGCTGGCCGCCCCACAGGTCCAGGTTCCATTTGAAACTGGCGTCCACGTATTTCAGGGCGCCGACGTGGCCGGTACCGAACACGGGTACGGAGGTGGGAATGAAGGCTTCGCCGGCGCTACCGCCAAGGTTGACGGTCGGCTTGCGCGCGGCATCGGTNGCGCCGGCGGCAGCCTGCGCNTGGCGTGCGCGCGCATCNGCTTCGGCCAGGCTGGGGTTGTCGCGCAGGGCTTCGGCGATCAGCGCGCTGAGNTGGGGATCGCCCAGNCCGCTCCACCAATCCTCCTTCGGCCACGCCGCATCNGATACCTCGACGTGCGCCAGGCTGCGATCGGNCTTGAGCGACGAAGGATCGGTCAGCGTGCCGTTCGGGTGCAGGCCGCCACTGGTCGCGCAGCCGGCAAGGGNCAACGTAAGTAGGACAGCCGCCGCAAGAGTTTGCAGACGCATGGCTTTGAATCTCGATGTTGAAGTGNATGAAGCTGTTTCATCGGGCCGCCTTCCTGGGCGGGTCCGACTTGCAGCCGACGTGTTCCGGCTTTTGCCGATGCAGCGGGCGTTTTGGCATGCGCCCGATGCGCGGCAGGTCCCTGGCCTGCTGGTCAATGCCTGTTCTTGTCCCGCAGCGCGTGCAGTACGCGGCCGAGGTAATCGTGCAGGCGTTCGCGCTCGACCTCGCTCAATGACTTTTGCGCCGCTTCCAGCACGCGGTCATTGCAGCCGGTCAGCTGCTGCCACAGCGCATCGCCGGCCTCGGTCAGTTCGATGCGCAGCGCGCGCCGGTCCTGCTCGTGCGGGCGGCGGCGCAGGTAGCCCTTGCCTTCGAGCTGGTCGAGCTGGCGCGTCATGGCGCCGCCGTCCAGCTCGACCGACCGGGCCAGCTCGGTCGCCGTCATCGGTCCGAGCATGGACAGCCGCTTGAGCATGATGAATTGGATGTAACGAAGGTCCAGGCCCTTGGCGGCGATTTCCGCCTCGATGCTGCGCACCAGTTCGACGCGAACCAGGTTGATCAGCAGGCCCAGGCTTTCCTGACTGGTGGGGGTAATGAGCGGTCCGGGGTTCATGGCCGCATATTTTATTGCCCCNCAGATATTTGTCAAGGCAAATATGTAGTGGACACCTTTTGTTTCGGCAAATTGACAGGAATGGATTACTGCGGGGCCACCAGTTCGGCCAGCTCGTCGTTCATCCACGCCTTCAGGGCCGGGTTGCGCAATTCGAACAGCTCGAACACGCCCAGCGCACGCAGCGCCGGCAATTGCGCCAGCAGGCGCGGTTCCATCGCCAGCCGGACCGACTCAGGCGTGGCCGGGTCGAGCATCTGATGGGCGCAGGCAACAAAGGTCTCCAGCGGGGAACGGGACACTTCGGACTTCAGGGCAACCAGTTGAAGCAGGGACATGACCTTTCCTTTCGTTGAAGCGGATCGCTCATTAAGACGGACGAACGAGGCCTGTCGTGACCGACATGGGCGTGCCAAGCAAGCGGCCCGCGCCTTGCGCAGTCGGCGGCCCCCTGGGTATTCGTCCGGAAAAGCCGCGAGCGGCGGCAGCGGCGTGGCTGACTGGCCNGTCGGCCTATCAGTAAAGGAAGCTTAGGCAAAACGGATGACAAGCTGATAACGTCATTTGGCCAAAAAATGTCGAGACTCGGCCATGCAGCGGACCAAGCAGGAGCTTTACCAACTCATCGAACGCCTGGACGGCCCCTCCCTCATNACCTATTGGGACGATGGCGAAACCTTCAGCGACCACAAGCCCGAGACCAAGCGCCACGACTGGCACAGCCATGCGCGCGGACAGTTCTTTTGCGTGGAAAGCGGCCTGGTGCATATGCACACNGCGCACGGCTCCTGGCTGCTGCCGCCGCATCGCGCCGGCTGGATGCCGCCGGGCGAGCTGCACAAGGTCAGCATCAGCGGNCGGGTGACCGGGTGGGGCGTGTTCCTGCATCCGGACATCGTCCAGGGCCTGCCCGACGGNCCGGGCGTGATCGGCATCAACGCATTGATGCGCGAGCTTGTGCACCGTGCCAGCGCGTGGACCTGGAACCGCGAACTCAGCGAACGGCAGGAACGCGTGCTGACCGTGCTGCTGGACGAGATCCGCGAGGCGCCACTGGAACCCTTGCACTTGCCGATGCCGATCGACCGCCGCCTGCTGCGCATCGCCCACGCCGTGCTGGAGCAACCCCAGGACAACCGCAGCCTGGAAGAATGGGCCGCCTGGGCCGGGCTTTCCGCACGCACGCTCAGCCGCCTGTTCCGTGCGGAAACCGCGTTGAGCTTNGCGCANTGGCGCCAGCAGGCGCGGCTCACCAAGGGCCTGGAACAACTGGCCGATGGCCTGCCCGTCGCCACCGTGGCCGATGGCCTGGGCTACGCCAGCCCCAGCGCGTTCATTGCCATGTTCCGCCGCTGCTTCGGCCATCCGCCGGCGCGCTATTTCGGGCAGCGTGCAGTGGCGTAACGGACCGTCTCATCCNCTGAGACAGCGGTCGGGCAGGATGCGCGATCTGGCGAAAAAGCTTTATACGCGGCGGAACGACCCCTATGTCATGATCCACGCGTTTTCGCCCGTGCGATCACGGGTTACCTACGATGCCCTTGCAGAACTTCCATCCTGCGGTTGCCGCCTGGTTCGGCAACACGTTTCCGGCGCCGACCTCCGCGCAGGCCGCGGCGTGGCCGGCGATCAGGGCAGGGCAGCACACCTTGGTGGCCGCACCGACCGGTTCGGGCAAAACGCTTACCGCCTTTCTTGCCGCGATCGATCAGCTCGTGCAGGAAAGCGTTGCGCGTGGAGGCACGCTGCCGGACGAAACACGCGTGGTGTACGTGTCGCCGCTGAAGGCGCTNTCNAACGACATCCACATCAACCTGGAAGCNCCGCTGGAAGGCATTGGCGCCGAGCTGGAAAAACGCGGCCTGCCCGGCGCACCGATCCGCACCGCCGTGCGCACCGGCGACACGCCGCAGGCCGAACGCAGCCTGATGCGCAAGGCGCCGCCGCATATTTTGGTGACGACGCCGGAATCGCTGTACGTGCTGATGGGATCGCTGTCCGGCCGCGAGATGCTGAAAAGCGTGCGCAGCGTGATCGTGGATGAAATCCATGCCGTGGCGACCAGCAAGCGGGGTGCGCATCTGGCGTTGACGCTGGAGCGGCTGGAAGCGCTGTGCCAGCGGCCGTTGCAGCGNATCGGTTTGTCGGCGACGCAGAAGCCGATCGAGGATGTGGCGAAGTTTCTGGTGGGGCAGGGTACCGGCCTTGCNCCCTCTCCCCTGCGGGAAGAGGGCCGGGGTGAGGGGCGCATCTCGCCGGAAACGCAAACAGAGCAACAGCCTTTTATTACCGACCTCTTCGCCAGAACCTCCCACCTTCTTCCTGAAGAGGAGGGAGCTAAAACGAGGGCNACAGACTGCAGCATCATCGACGTCGGCCACACCCGCGCCCGCGACCTNGCCATCGAAGTGCCGCCGGTGCCGCTGGAAGCGGTGATGTCCAACGACACCTGGGAGCTGGTCTACAACCAGCTCGCGCAACTGGTCGAGCAGCACCGCACCACGTTGGTGTTCGTCAACACGCGGCGCATGGCCGAGCGCGGCGCGCGGCATCTTTCCGAACGGCTGGGCCACGAAGCCGTCGCTGCGCATCACGGCAGCCTTGCCAAGGAACAACGCCTGGAGGCCGAGCAGCGGCTGAAACGCGGCGAGCTGAAAGTATTGGTCGCCACCGCGTCGCTGGAACTGGGCATCGATATCGGCGACGTCGACCTGGTGTGCCAGCTTGCTTCGCCGCGTTCCATCGCCGCCTTCCTGCAGCGCGCCGGCCGCTCGGGCCACGCCGTGAACGGCACGCCGAAAGCGCGCCTGTTCCCCACCAGCCGCGACGACCTGGTCGAATGCGCCGCCATGCTCGATTGCGTACGCCGTGGCGAACTCGACACGCTGGTGCAGCCGCCGCAACCCTTGGACGTACTGGCGCAACAGATCGTGGCCGAGGTGGCGTGCGCCGAATGGGACGAAGACGCGCTGTTCGATCTGATACGCCGCGCCTATCCGTACCGCACGCTGCCGCGCGACACCTTCAACGACGTGGTGCGCATGCTGGCCGACGGTTTCAGCACGCGGCGCGGTGCGCGCGCGGCATATATTCACCGCGACGCCGTGCATCGCGAGCTGCGTGCCCGGCGCGGCGCGCGGCTTACCGCCGTCACCTCGGGCGGCACCATTCCCGATACCGCCGATTACCTCGTCGTGCTGGAACCGCAAGCCACCATCGTCGGTACGGTGAACGAGGATTTCGCGGTCGAAAGCATGGCCGGCGACATCTTCCAGCTCGGCAATACCAGCTACCGCATCATCCGCGTGGAGCGCGACCGCGTGCGCGTGGAAGATGCGCAAGGCGCGCCGCCCAGCATTCCGTTCTGGCTGGGCGAAGCGCCGGGGCGCAGCAACGAATTGTCGGTAGGCGTGTCGCGCCTGCGCGGAGAAATCGCCACGCGCATCGATGCCGGCGGCGTGCAGGCGGCGTTCGACTGGCTGCGCGAGGTGCTCGGCCTGAACGAATCGGCCGCGCAGCAGATCGTGGAATACCTCGCCAAGGCCAAGGCCGCCCTGGGCGTGATGCCCACCCAATCCACGCTGGTGTTCGAGCGTTTCTTCGACGAATCCGGCGGCACCCAGCTGGTCATTCATACGCCATGGGGCAGCCGCATCAACAAAGCCTGGGGCCTGGCGCTGCGCAAGCGCTTCTGCCGCCAGTTCAATTTCGAACTGCAGGCGGCGGCGACGGAAAACGCGATCGTGCTGTCGCTCTCCACCAGNCACAGTTTTCCGCTGATCGAGGTGGCACGCTACCTGCACAGCAACACCGCCGAGCACGTGCTGGTGCAGGCGTTGCTCGATGCGCCGCTGTTTCCGGTGCGCTGGCGCTGGAACGCGGTGACCGCGCTGGCCTTGCCACGCTATGCCGGCGGCAAGAAAGTACCGGCGCCCCTGCAGCGCATGAAGAGCGAAGACCTGCTCGCCACCGTCTTCCCCGACCAGGTGGCCTGCCTGGAGAACATCGTCGGCGAACGGCAGATTCCCGATCACCCGCTGGTGAACCAGACCTTGCACGACTGCCTGCGCGAAGCGATGGACGTCGATGGCCTGCTCGAGGTTTTGCGCAAGATGGAATCGGGCGCGATCACCGTGGTCGCGCGCGACCTCACCGCGCCCAGCCCGCTCGCCAGCGAAGTGCTCAACGCGGCGCCGTATGCCTTTCTCGACGACGCACCGCTGGAAGAACGCCGCACTCGCGCGGTCCAGACGCGCCACTGGAACGGCATCGAGGATACCGACGATCTGGCCAAGCTCGATCCGGANGCGATCGCCGCGGTGCGCAGCGAAGCATGGCCACAAGTGCGCAGTGCCGACGAGATGCATGAAGCGCTGAATGTGCTGGGCTTCGTCACGGGCGAAGAAGCGCAATCCAATGGATGGCTCGACTGGTTGCACAAGCTCGCGAACGTTCACCGCGCCACGCTGCTAGCTCCCTCCCCTACGTGCAGTAAGGGAGGGCCGGGGTGGGGTGAAGTCCCCACGCTCACCGCAAGCCCCGGCAACCCCCTCCCAGCCTCCCCCTGCATACAGGGGGAGGAGCAGGTTTCAGGCGGCATCTGGATCTGTGCCGAAAAAATTCCAATGTGGCAGGCGGTGCACNGCCATGCATCCATGAACCNGCCCATCACCGCGCCCGCCGAATACGCCGCACAAAGCTGGNCCCGCGAAGANGCCCTGCTGGAACTGGTGCGCGGCCGCCTCACCGGCCTTGGTCCCAGCACCGTCGCCGCACTCGCCNCCTCGATGCAGGTGGAAANCGCCGACGTCGATCTTGCGCTGATCCGCCTGCAATCCGAAGGCTACGTCATGCAGGGCCATTTCACGCCGGACGCCAGCGAAACCGANTGGTGCGANCGCCATCTGCTNGCACGCATCCATCGCTACACCATCGGCCGCCTGCGCCGCGAAATCGAACCGGTCAGCCGCCGCGACCTGATGCGCTTCCTGCTCGAATGGCAGCACACCACGGCAGGCACCAGACTCAGCGGCCCCGATGCACTCGGCGGCGTACTCCATCAGCTCGAAGGTTTTGAAGCGGCGGCCGGTGCATGGGAGAGCGAACTGCTCGCCGCGCGCATCGAAGATTACTCCAGCCGCTGGCTGGACGAACTCTGCCGCGCCGGCCGCATCGGCTGGAACCGCCTGCGCAGTGGCGGCGGCAGTGGCGGCCCGGTGCGGGCGACACCGATCGTGCTGCTGCCGCGCCGGCAGTTGCCGATCTGGACCGCGCTGGCCGATGGCAAGCAGGAACAGGAGCTGCTGCTGTCTTCGCGGGCGCAAGCCGTCGCCGATACGCTGTCTGCCCACGGCGCCTTGTTCTTCGACGAACTGCTCGACGCCGCGCACCTGTTGCGCACCGAACTGGAAGATGCGCTCGGCGAACTNGTCTCCGCCGGCCGCGTCACCTCCGACAGCTTCGCCGGCCTGCGTGCCCTGCTTACGCCGGCCGCCAAGCGCGAGTCGCCGCGGCATCGCCGCGCGCGCCGGCATGGCTTGAGCGAGATCGAGGATGCGGGNAGGTGGTCCCTGGTGCGTCGTCCTGCTCCCTCTCCCTTGCGGGGTGAGGGGCGCATCTCGCCGGAGCGCCAAGGCAACGACGATCCGATCGAACACATCGCCCGCGTCCTGCTGCGCCGCTACGGCGTGATCTTCTGGAAGCTGCTCGAACGCGAAGCCCCCTGGCTGCCTTCGTGGCGCGAACTGCTGCGCGTCTACCATCGCCTGGAGGCACGCGGCGAAATCCGCGGCGGCCGCTTCGTGGAAGGGCTGGTCGGCGAGCAGTTCGCGCTCCCCGAAGCCATCGCCCACTTGCGCAGCATCCGCCTGCGCCCGCCGGAACAACAACTCGTCACCCTGAGCGGCAGCGACCCCCTCAACCTGGTCGGCACCGTCCTCGCCGGTGACCGCCTGCCCGCGCTGGCCGGCACGCGTGTGCTGTACGAAGACGGCATGCCCGNCGCCGCATGGGTCGCCGGCAAACCCCAATGGCTGATCGAGGGCGACCTCGCCCAACAACGGCGCTGGTACAACGCCTTGCTGCGCCGACCCGAACCTGACGGCACCAGCGGCGTCACCTACGTGCATCGCTAGTTGGACCCGCACACATCCTGATGAGGGCACCATGCATCATTCCCGCCTTTGCGCATTGCTCATCGACTGCAATACGTCCGACATCGACNAAGCCGCCAGCTTCTGGGCCGAAGCATTGGGGCGCCCCGTCGACCCCGGCCATCCAGGCTCGCGCGGCCATTACCGCATGCTGGAAACGCCGGAAGACGAACCCATCGTGCAAATCCAGCGCGTCGAGCATGAGAGCAGGGTGCATATCGATATCGAGACCGACGACATTCCTGCCGAAGTGGCGCGCCTGGAAAAGCTGGGTGCTCACGTGGTCGCCCGGCTTGAGCGCTGGGTGGTAATGCAAGCGCCCACCGGACAGCGATTCTGCGTGGTCCGCATACAACGCCCGGGATTCCCCAAGAACGCCAATCGCTGGGATGGATGAATGCGGCCCCGCGCAGGCTGGCGGTGAGAAAGCCCAGCATTCCCATCCTCCTGCCGCTTAATATCTCAATCAGGAAGACCATTCACGGCGACAAGCAGCATGGCTACCGATCTTGAATACATCGAATACCTGGCGGACCAGATCGCGATCGGCGAACGGCTCACGTACAAGAAGATGTTCGGTGAGTACGCGCTGTACGTCGACGGAAAAGTCGTCGCCTTTGCCTGCGACAACAGTCTCTTCATCAAACCGTCCAGCGCCGTCGCAAGCCTTGCGCCCGATCTTCCGCAGCGGCCGCCTTATCCGGGCACCAAGGATTATCCCGTTGCCGACGAACTGCTTGACGACTCGGACGCCATCCGGCGCCTGATCCTTGAGACCGCTTCACTCATGCCGATGCCCAAGCCAAAGCAGCCTGCCAAGCCCAGGGGCAAGCGCGGAAAATGATTAAAACCATTTGACCAAGCGCACGCGCGCAGAGCCTGCCACGTGGCGACGCTTGATCAATCGCTGTAGTCGGCGATGTAGATCAGCAGGCCATCGCGTTCGCGGTATTCGCTGCGGCCATCCAGCGCAATGCTCTGGCCTGCGCGGATGCCATTGGGCAGGTCGACGGCGAAGGTGCCCTGGAAATGGATCCGCGCACGGGCGACGCCTTCGTCTTCGCTGTAATNCGTGATGGTTTGACGGCGCGCGGAGAACAAGCCGCGGGAGCCTTCCGCCAGATGGCGCAACTCGGGCGCACCCACGGTGCGTACGCTGAGCACGCCGGCCGTGTAGTTTTCGAAGATCACTTCGCTGTGCATGGTGTTGAGCATGGCATCGACGTCCATGCGGTTGTAAGCGTCGATGTAGCGATCGATCAGCACGCGCATGGCGTTTCTCCCCGGCTTGCAGCCAAGCATACCGGACTCACATCGCCATGCGCTCGCATGCGTGCGGGCTGATGCAGAGCGAGCATGAAGTTATGCGGCAAAGCCACTGCAGCCTGGGGAAGCTCCAAGCTGCAGTGTTTGTTTCAAGGCGCAAACCACGCCTCAATGCTTCGCGACGTTGTCCGTCTGCTCGATGAAACGCGCCACGTTGTCGTGCAGCAGCTTCAAGGATTCTTCATGCGCATACACCATGTGCCCAGACGGATACCAGGCATAGCTGATGTTGTTCATCAAGCGCCGGCTGGATCGGCAGATGGTGCATTTCGTAGTCGGCGGCGAAGAACGGCGTGGCCAGGTCGTAATAGCCGCCGTTGAGGAACACTTTCAGGTCCGGATTGGTTTTCATCGCCTTGGCCAGGTCCGGCATCACGTTGACGGCGCCGAAGTGTCCGTNGTGCTTGAAATCCCAGTCCTGGGCGTCGGCAAATTCGCGATAGAGCTGATCCTTGCCGAACTTGAGGTCCTTGCGCGCGTAATCGTTGAAGGCCGCGATATAGGCGGCGCTGATGGAGGACGACTGCGGATCGTATTCGGCCTCCTTGCTGAGCGGATCGAGCGAGGGGCCGGAGAAGCGCGTATCCAGGCGGCCGGTGGTGTCATCGCCGTCGCTCAGCAGTTCGTGTTCGTACATACCCCCGTTGACGCGCAGGTTGGCTTTCAGAAGATAGGCCACCGGAAGCCCGGTGTATTGATGCAGCTTCTGGGCAATGGCCTGCTTGTGCGCATCGTCCAGCCGCGCGCCCTGCATCAGCGCCTGCGCGTAATCGCCGAGCGCGAACTGTTCCACTTCCTGCAGGAACGGCTCCAGTTCAGCCGGTTGCTGCGGGAGCTTGTGATGGTAGTAGGCGGTGGCGGCGAAGGTCGGCAGCGCCAGTTCGTAGGGCAGGTCGTTGCCGGGGTTGTCGTTGGCGGCATCGATGTCGTTGTCGAAGCTGAGGATCTGCGACAGCAAAATCACGCCATTGAGGTCGACGCTGTCTTCGTTTTCCAGGTCGTTGGCCAGCACTGCCGAACGCGTGGTGCCGTAGCTTTCGCCGAACAGGTACTTGGGCGAATTCCAGCGCCCATAGCGCGACAGGAACTGGGTGATGAATTGCGCAAAGGCATGGCCATCGCCGTCGACGCTGTAGATGTCCTTGCGGCGGTCCTTCATCTGCTCCGCGCGCTTGGCGGCATCCGGATCGTTGGCGATCAGGCGGCTGAAACCGGCGCCGGGCGCGTCGATGAAAACCAGGTCGGAGGCATCGAGCAGGCTGAAGTCGTTGTTGACCAGCTGATACGGCGCGGCGGGCGTGTGGGTGTCGTCCTTGGTGACGACGCGGCGCGGCCCGAACGCGCCCATGTGCAGCCATACCGTGGCCGAGCCCGGGCCGCCGTTGTAGATGAAGGTAATGGGCCGCTTGGAGGCTTCCGCGTCTTTCTTGAAATAGGCCACGTAGAACATGCTGACCGTCGGCTCGTTTTCCTTGTCGCCCTTGCCGTGCAGCACGAGCGTGCCNGCGACAGCCTTATAGGCGATGCGCTTGCCTTCGACGGATACCGAGCCTTCGGTGGCGGAAGCCTGGGGTTGCAGCAAGGCGGCTTCCGGCTTCGGTTCTTCCGGTGTCTTGTCCTTCTTGTCGGCGGCGGCGGCGGCATGGCCGGCCAGCAATGCGGCCAGGGCGAGGACGAGCGGAAGCTTGCGCATGGGGCGATCCTGAAGCGGCACGGTGGGACCCGCAGCTTAAGCAGCAAGCACGGCCCGTTTCACACCCCAGAAGTCACCCTTGCCACAGCCACGCATTCGGGCTTGCGTCCCAAGACCTGCGAGCCAGCTAATCCAACGCGAGCTTCCTGCGCCGTGCATCACGCCGCTGCGTGCGCGAAACGTTCACGATAACGAGCCGGGCTTACTTTCAGCACGCGGCGAAAGTGATGCCGCAAGGTATCTGCGCTGCCGTAACCGCAGGCGTCGGCGATTCGCTCCACCGACCATTGGCTGCCTTCCAGCAATTCGCGCGCACGNGCCAGGCGCTCCTGGGTCAGCCATTGCTTGGGCGCACAGCCGGTGGCNTCCTCGAACCGCCGCAAGAAAGTGCGCTCGCTCATGTGTGCGCGTTCGGCCAGTTCGCTCAGTGATAACGGCTGATCCAGATGGCGGCGCATCCACTCCAGCAGCTTGCCCAGGGCGGTGCCCTGTTCGGGCAATGGCGCGGGAATGAACTGCGCCTGCCCGCCGTCGCGATGCGTGGGCACTACCGCGCGGCGCGCCACCTGGTTGGCGATGCGCGGGCCGTAGTCGCGACGGATGAGGTGCAGAGACAGATCGATCGCAGCGGCACTGCCGGCCGACGTCAGCACGTCGCCTTCGTCCACATACAGCACGTCCGGCTCGATGCGGATGCGCGGGTAGCGTTCCGCCAACNCCGCAGCATAACGCCAGTGCGTGGTGGCAGAGCGCCCATCCAGCAAACCGGCCGCCGCCAGCACGAANACGCCGGAACAGAACGAAAGCAGACGCGCACCGCGCGCGTGGGCGGCGCGCAATGCTTCGAGCAAGGCAGGTGGCGGCGCCGCATCCACGCCACGCCAACCCGGCACGATCACGGTGCCGGCTTGCGCGACCTGTTCCAGGCCGTCGTCAGCATGTACGCGCAAGCCGCCTGCCGTGCGCAACGACCCACGCTCCACGGCGCAGGAGGTAAAGCTGTACCACTGTTCGAATTCCGGCCGGGCGAGGCCGAACATCTCCACGGCGATGCCGTATTCGAAGCTGCACAAACCGTCGTAGACGAGCGCGGCGACTCGTGTGTTGGCGGGCGCTTGGCCTGGCCGGGAACGTTTTGGCGATTTCTTCATGGTGCTGGGCATTCTTGCCAATGTCGGCGGCATCCGCCAGTGGCCACACTNTGCGCATGTCCACCACGGAGCAACACGCATGAGCACTGTTGTCACGCGCATTCCCGCCGCGGCCAGTCCGCAAGCCCTAGCGCATTTCGAAGCACGTTTGACCTACGAAACCGACTGCGCAGACGTCTGGTATGCCACGCAACATGAAGCCAAGGACTTCGTATTGCTGGANGTGCGCACGCCCACGCTATACGCCGCCGGCCANGTGCCCGGCGCCACCAACATGCCCACGCGCACCATCANCGAGCAGCGCCTGGCCGAGTATTCACTCGACACGATGTTCGTGGTGTACTGCGCCGGCCCGCATTGCAACGGGGCCAACAAGGCGGCTGTAAAACTGGCGCAACTTGGCCGGCCGGTGAAGGAAATGATCGGCGGCCTTACCGGCTGGATTGACGAAGGTTTCGGCCTGGAACGTGGCAGCTGAGGCGTGTAGCGAACGTAGGTTGGGGTGCAACCCCCCCAACATTCCCGTTGCATGTAGATGGCGGTTTGCACCCCAACCTACGTCAAGCGCGGAGCGCTGCGGCTTCGCGTGCGAGCTGCTCGATGCCCGCCCAGTCGCCGGCCTTCAGCTTGTCATTCGGCGTCAGCCACGAACCGCCTACGCACAGCACATTCGGCAGCGAGAGGAAATCCTTGGCCGTAGCGAGCGAGATGCCGCCCGTCGGACAGAAGCGGATCTGTGGCAGCGGGCTGGCCCAGGCGCCGAGCAATTTGGCGCCGCCGGCGGGCACGGCGGGGAAGAACTTCAGGTGGCGATAACCGCGTTCAAGCAGGGCCATCGCTTCGCTGGCGGTGGCGATACCGGGCAGCAAGGGCAGGGCGCTGTCATCGGCGGCCGCGAGCAATTTGGGCGACATGCCGGGTGACACCGCAAAGCGCGCGCCGGCTTTTTCCGCGGCATGCAGGTCGTTGGCCGTGAGCACGGTGCCGACGCCGATCACCGCGCCTTCCACCTCGGCGGCGATGGCGCGGATGGCATCGAGCGCGGCCGGCGTACGCAGCGTCACTTCGATCGCCGGAATGCCGCCGGCTACCAGCGCGCGCGCCATCGGCACCGCGTGCTTGGCGTCTTCGATGATCACCACCGGGATCACCGGCGCAAGGCGCATGGTGGCTTCGACGTGTTGTTGCTTGGTTTCGATGTTCATGGATGTTCCTGNGCGAGTCTCNTCCCCCTGCTTGCAGGGGGAGGTCGGGAGGAGGTGAACACTTGCCTCGAGGCTTCAAGGCAAGAGCCTGACCCCACCCCAGCCCTCCCCTGCAAGCAGGGGAGGGAGTGATAGGTCAAAACACGCCGGCGCCGAGATCGGCCGCTACCGCGTTACGGCGGAAGATGCCAAACAGCTCGCGCCCCATGCCGTGCTGGTGCCTGGAAAGATCTTCAAGCGCGGGCGTGCGCGCAGCGAATTCCGCCGCGTCCACCAGCACGTCGAGCGTGCCCTTCACCGCATCCAGCCGGATGATGTCGCCGTCACGCACTTTTGCGATCGGGCCGCCATCGTCCGCTTCCGGCGTCACGTGGATGGCCGCCGGTACGCGTCCGCTGGCGCCCGACATGCGGCCATCGGTCACCAAGGCAATGCGATGGCCGCGATCCTGCAATACGGCGAGGGTCGGCGTGAGCTTGTGCAACTCCGGCATGCCGATGGCGCGCGGACCCTGGAAGCGCACCACCGCTACGAAATCGCGATTGAGTTCGCCGCGGTCGAAAGCGCGCTTGATGTCGTCCTGGTCGTGGAACACCACGGCCGGCGCTTCGATGACCTGGCGATCGTCCGGCACCGACGACACCTTGATCACCGAGCGGCCGAGGTTGCCGTTGAGCATGCGCAAGCCGCCATCGGCGCGGAACGGTTCGCTGATGCTGCGCAATACGCCGCGGTTGCCGCTTTCCTTCGAGACCGGCTTCCAGACGAGCTGGCCGGCGTCGTCCAGCTGCGGCACGGTGGCGTAGCTGGAAAGGTCGCCACCGGCGATGGTGCGCGCATCACCATGCAACAGGCCGGCGCTCAGCAATTGATCGATCAGGAAGCCCATGCCGCCGGCTTCGTGGAAATGATTCACGTCGGCATAGCCGTTCGGATACACGCGCGCCAGCAGCGGCGCCACCGACGAGAGTGCGTCGAAATCTTCCCAGCGCAGCGCAATGCCGGCTGCCTGCGCGATCGCCACCAGGTGCAGCAGATGATTGGTGGAGCCGCCGGTGGCGTGCAAACCGATCACGCCGTTGACGATGGCGCGCTCGTCGACGATATGGCCGATCGGCACATGTTCGCCCGNCTTGCCCAATGCCGCACAACGGCGCACGGCTTCGGCGGTGAGCGCATCGCGCAGCAGCGTATCCGGTGCGACGAAGCTGGAACCGGGCAAGTGCAGGCCCATGATCTCCATCAGCATCTGGTTGGAGTTGGCCGTGCCGTAGAACGTGCAGGTGCCGGGCGAGTGATAGGACGCGGCTTCCGCTTCCAGCAGTTCGTCACGGCTGGCTTTGCCTTCCGTATAGGCCTGGCGCACTTTCGATTTCTGTTCGTTGCTGATGCCGCTGGGCATCGGGCCGCTGGGCACGAACACGCCGGGCAGGTGGCCGAAACTCAAGGCGCCGATCAGCAGGCCCGGCACGATCTTGTCGCAGATGCCTAAGTACAGCGCGCCGTCGAACATGTCGTGCGACAGGGCGACCGCGGTGGTCATGGCGATCAGGTCGCGCGAAAACAGCGACAGTTCCATGCCGGCNCGCCCCTGCGTGACACCATCGCACATCGCCGGTACGCCACCGGCCACCTGTGCGGTAACGCCGGCCTGGCGCGCCACCTCGCGGATGAATTCCGGATAGCGCTCGTACGGCTGGTGCGCCGACAGCATGTCGTTGTACGCGGTGACGATGGCGAGGTTCGGCGTATGGCCTTCGCGCAGGGCCGCCTTGTCGTGCGTGTTGCAGGCGGCGAAGCCGTGCGCCAGGTTGCCGCAGGAAAGGCGCGCGCGATGCGGACCGTCGATGATGGCGCTGTTGATGCGCTCCAGATAGGCAGNGCGTGAATCGCGGCTGCGTTCGCGCAGGCGTTCGGTGACTTCGGCAACGACGGGATGCAAACTCATTTCATGCTCCGGCCGAGCAGGCTCGGCGTTGATGCTTGGTGGCACTGCCACATTGCTTCTTGGCCGTCATTCCCGCGCAAGCGGGAATCCATCTCCGTTTTTCGCGTGAGAGCAACATGGATTCTCGCTTGCGCGGGAATGACGGCCATACGGGCCACACAGATGCCGNAAGACCTAATCGCCTTACGGACACCAATAAATATCCAACGGCCGCTTGGCCTGCAGCACACTGGCAACCGGCAGCGTGCTGCCCGGCTTTTCCGCTTCCGCCAGCACGTCACGCTTGTCCTTGCCCTGGATATGCAGATACAGCGCACGCGCCTTCAACAGCACCGGCAAGGTGAAGGTGATGCGCGGCTCGCCCGCACCCGGCGCACGCATCGGCAGCACCAGCGCGGTGTTGGACACATCCAGCGCCTCGCTCAAGCGATCGCCGCCAGGGAAGAACGAAGCGGTGTGCCCATCCGGCCCCATGCCGAGCACGATCACGTCGAACGGCTGCTTCAACGCCGCTACGCGTGCGCGCACTTCGCCGATGCCCGCTTCCGGCGTGGGCGTTTCCACGTACAGCGGCACGAATTCCGCATCGGCCGCCTTGCGTTGCAGCAGTTGCGATTGCACCAGCCGCNCGTTGGAACGTTCGTCGGTNTCCGGCACCCAGCGTTCGTCGACCAGGGTGACGGTGACACGCGACCAATCCAGTGTTTCGTTCGACAGCGCTTCGAACAGCAACTTGGGCGTGCTGCCGCCGGATACCGCCATCAACGCTTCGCCGCGCGCGCCGATCGCCTCGCGCAGCTGGCCTGCGATGCTGGCCGACAAGGCTTTGGCCAACGCCTGTCCGTCGTCGAAGGCATGCAGGGTGNGTTGCTCGCTCACTGCTCGAAATCCTCGTCCCAGGTGCGGCCGTCGCGTTCGATCAAGGCCACCGCGGCGCTCGGNCCCCAGGTGCCGGAGGTGTACGGACGCGGCGCTTCGCCGGCCGCCGCCCACGCGGCNAGGATCGGATCGGCCCAGCGCCATGCGGCTTCCACTTCGTCGCGGCGCATGAACAGGGTGGGATTGCCGCGCACCACGTCGAGCAGCAGGCGCTCGTACGCATCGGGCTGCTGCACGCCGAAGGCTTCGGCAAAGCTCATGTCCAGCGGCACGTGGCGCAGGCGCAAACCGCCCGGGCCGGGATGCTTGATGGTAAGCCACAGCTTCACGCCTTCATCCGGCTGCAAACGCAGTACCAGGCGGTTCTGTGCGAGCGGGCCGGCCGCCGCGGTAAAGATGGAGTGCGGCACCGGCTTGAACGCCACCACGATTTCCGACACGCGCTCGGCCAGGCGCTTGCCCGTGCGCAGGTAGAACGGCACGCCGGACCAGCGCCAGTTGGCGATTTCCGCCTTGAGCGCGACGAACGTCTCGGTGCTTGAATGATCGACCTTCGACTTGCTGCTGCTGTTCAAGTCGTCGATATAGCCGGGCACGCTCTGCCCTTCGCCGACGCCCGCGCGGTACTGGCCCCGCACAGTGAGCTGGGAGGCATTGGTTTCGTTGATGGGCTTGAGCGCATGCAGCACTTTCAGCTTTTCGTCGCGCACCGCATCCGGCGACAGCGAGGACGGCGGCTCCATCGCCACCATGCACAGCAGTTGCAGCATGTGGTTCTGCACCATGTCGCGCAACGCACCGGCATGGTCGTAATACGGGCCTCGTTTTTCCACGCCAAGCGTTTCGGCCACGGTGATCTGCACGTGGTCGATATGGCCGGCATTCCACAGCGGCTCGAACAGGGCGTTGCCGAAGCGCAGCGCCAGCAGGTTCTGCACCGTTTCCTTGCCGAGGTAGTGATCGATGCGGAAGGTTTGCGACTCGGCGAACACGCGGCCGACGTCGTCGTTGATGCGGTTGGCGCTGGCCAGGTCCTTGCCGATGGGTTTTTCCAGCACCACGCGCGACTGGCCCTGGTTGAGGCCGTAGCCGCCCAGGCGCTGGCAGATGTCCACGAACAGGTCGGGCGAGGTCGAGAGATAGAACACGCGCACGTGATCGGGGCATTCGCCCATCAGCTTGGCGAAATCGTCCCAGCCGGCATCCTTNCGGGCATCCAGCGGGCGGTAATGCACCAGCTTGAGGAAGGCGTCNAGCNTGTCGCCCNGCTTGGCGGCGGCGCCGTTGAGCGCGCTGCGGATCTGCGCGCGGTAGCCGTCGTCATCCAGGCCTTCGCGGGCCACGCCGACGATGCGGCTGCCCGGCTGGATCTGGCCGTCGACGAAGCGGTGGAAGAGGGCAGGGAGCAATTTGCGTACGGCCAGATCGCCAGTGCCGCCGAAAATCACCAGGTCGAACAGCTCGACCGGTAGCGCGGGTGCAGTCACAACTCACCTCTATGGAATGCGGGCAGCCGCGACAATGCGGCCGCCGGGGAATCCCGATGGTACCAATGCCGTACCAGGCAATACCAGTCTTTTGTGCGGTGCAATCGTATGCATTGTTCTCATAAGGCCGGAAATCGTAAATCG
>JGI25156J39149_1000313_pt1 | contig 32091 bp, 33 predicted proteins | sample AraplaCL_Col_mMS_FD_39149 | JGI IMG/M metagenome (IMG submission 39149)
CCGTCGCCGCGCGGCGAGCTTGAAATCACCGACGTCAACTCGCACTACCTCGCCAATGCCGCGCTGAACGTCGAGATCATGGGGCGCGGCTACGCGTGGCTTGACACTGGCACGCACGATTCGCTGATCGAAGCCGCCACGTTCATCGCGACCTTGCAGAAGCGCCAGGGCCTCGTGGTCGCCTGTCCCGAGGAAATTGCGTACCGCCAGCAGTGGATCGGCGCCGAGCAATTGCTCGCACTTGCCGCGCCGCTCGCGAAGAACGCGTATGGGCAGTACCTGCAAAACATTCTTACGGACCAAGTGGCATGGCCATCCAAGTAACCGCTACCGCGCTGCCCGAAGTCAAGATCATCGAGCCGAAAGTATTCGGCGATGCCCGCGGCTATTTCTACGAGAGCTTCAATGCAGTGGAGTTCGCGGAGCGTGTGGAGGCTGGCGTGACGTTCGTGCAGGACAATCATTCGTGTTCGGCGAAGGGCGTGCTGCGGGGCTTGCACTATCAGATTCAGCATGCGCAGGGGAAGCTCGTGCGCGTGGTCGAAGGCGAAGTGTTCGACGTTGCCGTGGATATCCGCAAGAGTTCGCCGAATTTCGGGAAGTGGGTGGGCGTGACGCTGTCGGTCGAGAATCATCGGCAATTGTGGGTGCCGCCCGGTTTTGCGCATGGCTTCGTGGTGTTGTCCGAGTCGGCGCAGTTTCTTTATAAGACCACCGACTATTGGTTCCCCGAGCACGAGCGCAGCATTGTCTGGAACGATCCGGAGATCGGCATCGAGTGGCCGATAGACTTCGAGCCCTTGCTGGCTGCGAAAGATGCGGCGGGCAAGCGGTTGGCGGAAGCCGAGCATTTCGCGTGAGGTCTTCTATGACGAAGCGTGACGAGCAAACCATCCTGCTGACCGGCGTGAATGGGCAAGTCGGTTTCGAACTGGCACGCAGCCTGCAAGGTCTGGGTAAAGTGGTCGCGCTGGATCGCAGTGCGCTGGATCTTGCCGATCTGGACCAAGTGCGGCGTGTAGTCCGCGAGGTGAAGCCGGGATTGATCGTCAATCCAGCTGCTTACACCGCTGTCGACAAAGCGGAGACCGACGTCGACGCGGCCATGCTTCTGAATGCCGAGGCGCCCGGTGTGCTAGCTGAAGAGGCGAAACGCCTCGGCGCGGCGCTGGTCCACTATTCGACGGACTACGTATTCGACGGCACAAAAGACAGAGCATACGTCGAAAGCGATGCGGTCAATCCGCAGAATGTGTATGGCAAGACCAAGCTCGCAGGCGAGCAGGCGATTGCTGCATCCGGTTGCTCGCATCTGATTTTCCGCACCAGTTGGGTGTACGGCACGCGCGGCAAAAATTTCCTGTTGACCATGCTGCGCCTTGGCGCAGAGCGGGATGAACTGAGCGTGGTTGCGGATCAATTCGGCGCGCCGACTTGGGCGAACACGATTGCTGCACTGAGCGCCAACGTGCTGGCGCAAGCCGTGGCGTCTGATCAGCGTGACTGGTGGCAGGCGCATTCGGGCGTGTATCACTTGACTGCAGCGGGCGCGACGTCCTGGCACGGGTTTGCCGAAGCCATCTTCGAGTTTTCGGAGCTCGAAAAAAAGCCAGCGGTCAAGCCAATCCCTGCTGCGTCCTATCCGACGCCAGCCACGCGCCCTAGCAACTCGCGGATGTCGAATGACAAGCTTGCTGACGTCTTCGGCATACGCGCGCTGGATTGGCGCGACGCGTTGCACCTATGCATGGCGGTGACTTGAACGGCGAGTCGACCGTGCCGCGCACCGGTGCGGTGGTCGTCTTTTACAATCCTGATGCGGCCTGCGTCGAGCGGGCCAATCGGCTTGCGGCGATCATGCATTGCGTGGTCGTCGACAACACGCCTGGCGTCCGCCCGGCAAGCGAGCTCGGGTTATCGGACACGGTCGAATACTTGCCTAACGGCGAGAACGTAGGGATCGCGACGGCGATCAATCAGGGTGTCGAGGCCTTGATTTGCGATAATTTCGAGGTGGCGATCCTGTTCGACCAGGATAGCGAACCACCCGCGTCCTTGTTCACCGAGTTGCCAATGGTTATTGGCCGGGCCAACGAGTCGGGCAGTCGCGTCGCGCTGGCGGGGCCGGTCTACGACGACGCGCGTCTGCGCGGCGTCGCACCGTTCGTGCGCTTCAAATGGTGGAGGCTGGAGCGTGTCGCTCCAGAAGGAGATCAGCCAATCGACGTCGATTTTCTGATCTCGTCTGGATCGTGTATCAACCTTCGGTGGTGGTCGAGTATTGGTCCAATGGAAGACGCGCTATTCATTGACTTCGTTGATCTTGAATGGTGTGTGCGCGCGAAACACGGGGGGTACCGTGTACTAGGTGTGCCTTGGGTACGCATGCGTCACGAATTAGGTGGAGAACCCGTGCGTGTTTTGGGGCGATCTTATCCGATGCACGGGCCGCTGCGGCACTACTATCAATTCCGGAATGCTGTTGCACTGATGAGGCGCGCCTACATGCCGTGGACATGGAAGTCGACCGAATTGATCAAGCTTCCCGCGCGGATTGTGATTTACTCGGTTTTTCCGACTCAGCGCTGGCAACATCTGGAGATGGCATTGCGTGGTTTATGTGATGGTTGGCGCGGTCGGTTAGGGCGCTATTCACAACTACCCTGAGCGATCATTTCGACGACGGATTTTGCTTAAGCGTGTCGTATCTGATCCATCCTGCACAACGTGCAGTTATTTGAAGCACCAAGATGATCATGCACTATGGGTCCCGCCGCCGGAGGCGCGAGGCAGCAACTGCCGAAGAAGTTACCTTACCCCCAGAGCACTGGACGGACGAAAATTCTCGTCTTCGTGTCCTATACAATGCTCTCCAAATTTACTGAAAATGAGAGCATACGTTGAATGCTTCTAAGAGTTGGGAGATTCATCGGGTTCAGAGCCTGTTTCTGATTATCGGGGCGATGATCGCCGTCGCCGCGTTCGCCTTGGCTTGGATGCATCAGTTCATCCTACCAAAAGCGCTTCCGTCACCCGATCTGATAATCGACGCATACAAAAGCTTCGTTTTACCAAAGCCGACAGAGCAATTCGTATTCGTGCTGCTTGCTGGAGTCGCGCCGGTCTTGGTATATGCAGCGGCGTTTTCACCGTTTCGATATACTCCGAGTGGAGTGGCAGAGAAATTTCTACCAATTCTTGCCGTCGGGATACTGTTCGCCCCACTTTTGTTTTCCGATTTCGTCACAGCGGTCATCGGAGAATACGGCAAGCCACGGTTACACGGTGGGCTCGCATTGATCGGGGCGGCAGTGGTGGCCGCGCTAATGTCCCATCGGTTTTTGTCTTTGCCACACGGCCGCGTCCGATCTCTCCAGGTTAAAATTTCTGCGCCGATCCTATGGGGCTTTTTTTTATCCGCGGTAGCACTTCAACTCGCTTCATGGCGTCTTGTCAGCATTGCTTCCGTAACGCGTGAAGGCTACTGGTCGACCCACGCCGACCCCGTATATTATGCTTTGAGCCAAGTTGTCGCCGGTAGAACGCTTATGATTGACCTGCCGTCCCAGTACGGCTTGTTTCCGGAAATTATTGGGCCGCTATTCAAGTTGATAGGTCTGTCTGTGCTCAAGCTCAGCGTCTTCTTTGCTGTGCTGCAAGCCATATCGCTCTCGGCACTATACAGCGTTCTTTCCCGCAATATCAAGGTCAAACCATTGCTCATCGTCACGGGTTTGGCGCTTGTACTGCTGACTTTTGAGACCACACTGCACATTGCCGGGATCGACGAGCGCTATTTTCAATATTGGCCGACGCGCTTTTTCTGGCCAGCGATATCGATCTTCGCATTTCAGTGGTTCTTGGCGAAACGGAATCTCACTCGAACTTGCATTGTCTCGCTGATCGGCGCTATCGGCTTGCTATGGAATCTCGATTCCGGCCTCTTCATAACTGTAGTGTTTGCTGCCTATCTGGTAGGTCGGCTGGTTACTGCATTGGTCAATATGAAGTCGTGGCGGGTTGCCGGTCCCCCCGCGGACGCTTGGCGACCGACGAAATACATCATCGCGATTGGCCTTCATGTTGCGGTGACCGTGGCCGTAATCGTCACTTTCCTAGTGGCGATGTCGTGGAAGGCAGGCGAACCACTGAATTGGTTCTGGGTGCTAGCGTACCAAAAGATCTTCTACAGTCTCGGCCTGATGATGCTCCCGTTGCCAAATCACCCGGACCCGTGGATGTCGATCCTCGGAGTCTATCTAATTGGGCTTATTTCAGCTCTGGTGGCGTGGCGTGAGCGTCACCAACGGGCGAAAGATGACATGCTTTTTTACCTCAGCATGCTAGGGCTGGGGCTCTTCGTATATTACGAAGGTCGATCTCACGTACTGAATCTGATCACGGTGTGTTGGCCTGCAGCCGTACTGATTGCAATTTTTGCGGATCAATCTTTGCGATCAATCAGAGCGGGCTTGATTTCAAAAAGACAGATATGCATCCCGATCGCCGCATTGAGTTTTTTACTGCTTGCATGCTGTGTATTTCTCATGAAAATTCCATCGTTTCTGGTCGAAGTATCGCGGGAATACGAGTCGCGCGGCATGATTGAAGAGCCGTTCGTTGCTAACGAAATTGACTTCATCAAAGCTCATTCGGTCGAAAATCGGAAATGTCTGATCGTGTCGCAACGGCAAGGGATATATCACGCAGAAACGGGCTTGGCATCTCCGGTTAAGGGGCCGGGGCTTGTCGAGATTTTGCTTAAATCAGATGAGCAGAAGTTTGTGAGGGACTTCCTGACGGGAGACTTGCGTTGTGTTTTCTTTGGGGTCGGTGGTTACACCGATGCGGGGCTAAAAATTTCTATGGATGAAATCTTTGCCCATTACGTGGTGCGCGCTAAAAACTCGGATAGCACCATGCTGTATCTGGAACCGAAGCATTAGATCGTCAGGGCAGCCGTCGGTTACCGTTTTCGGATCAGTATCGACACTTCGTATCCGCCTGCGGAACTCGTGTTGATGGCATCGCGCGGCTAGATGTCCACAATCTTTCGCAACAGAGCGTTCGAACCCGCTGGAGTTGCCCCTGTAACTCAGGACAGGCGGACACCGTTAGATTGATGACTCCGCTGCACGCCTGAACTCGCGAGGCGAGCGATACTTCAGTGCTTTGTGCGGGTGACGCTCATTGTAGTGTTCAAACGCAACGGCAAGACGTGAGAGGGCCGTCGCCTACACCGAATTCCTGGCGATGCTCCTGCATGATGAAGTCGCGCGGCGCGACCAGAAGAAGCTCGGCGCGCGTCTCGTGCGCGCCGGCTTCGGGCTAGGCAAGACACTGGAGACCTTCAACTTCGACCGGCTGCCCAAGCTCAACCGCGCGCACATCCACGATCTCGCCACCGGTCGTTACATCGACGAGAAGGTGGCAATCCTGATGGTCGGTCAAACAGGCGTCGGCAAGTCACACATCGCCCAGGCGCTGGGCCACTGCGCTGCACGTCAGTAAGCGGTGACCACACACCGTCTTGACCGATACAGCTACATCGTGGAATGCCTTACTTGGATTCGTTCACATAGATCTTGTAGGATTTTCCGCGATCATCCGTAGCAGCCATGTATTTGCGGCCACCAGCAGGCCAATGGAACCGAAGCTGTGTAATCGAAGCGACGTCGACGTTCTGCTGTCCAAACTGACGCGTCAGACCTTCGCAATAGTACTCAATCGACGCCCTGATTCGCGCTGACTCCAGCGACTCAGGAGCGAACGCGCCGGATAACCAGTCGACTTCTATGTCCAATCTCTGGTGATGGATCGACTCCAACTCGTCGATCACGTACCCCTCGAGCACGTAGTTCATGAGACTTGTAAAGCTGGCCCCGAGGTTGTGTATCGCGGAGTAGATGTTTTTGTATTTCATCTTCGCAAATCGAGTGTCGGCAGGCTTGGTCAGGAGGCCATCACGGTGGCAGCTGATATCTCCATTGTGATGGTGTTCCATGGCAATAATTCATCGATCCGGTTGATCGGGTGATCCGCGATGCACCTGAGCACATGGCGCAGATACGCTTCAGGGTCGACGCCATTAAGTTTTGCTGTTCCGATCAGGCTGTAGATTGCCGCGGCGCGCTCACCACCCGAGTCCGCACCAGCGAACAGGTAGTTGCGGCGTCCGATGGCCACACCGCGCAGTGCGCGCTCGACCGCCAGGTTGTCGATCTCCAGTTGTCCATCATCGCAGTAGCGCGTGAGCGCCTCCCACCGGTTCAAGGCATAGAGAATCGCCCGGCTCGTGTCGGACTTGCGCGAGAGCGTCTCCAGCATGGCGCTGAGCCACGCATGGAGTTGATCGAGCAGCGGCCAGGCATGGGCGTGCCGATATACGCGCCGCTCATCGGGCGGTTTGCCCCGGACCGCATCCTCGACCCGATACAACGCGCCGATGCGTTCGAGTGCTTCGGTATTAAATGCATTGGGTCGTGCGGCATGCAGTTCGTAGAACTGACGGCGTGCATGCGCCCAGCATGCTGCTTCAACAACGCGGCCCGTTTCGTAGATGGCCTGATAGCCGCCATACGCATCGGCCTGCAAGGTGCCGCCGAACGATTCAAGATGCTGCTGCGGATGAATGCCTTTCCGGTCGGGGCTGTACGCGAACCATACGGCAGGCGGCGTGATGTCACCCGAGTTCCGGTCATCGCGCACGTACACCCACAGCCGCCCGGTTTTGGTCTGGCCGTTGCCCGGTGCGAGCACGGGCACGGGCGTATCGTCGGCATGCAGTTTCGTTGCTGCCATGACATGCCGGCGTAGCGCATCGACCAGCGGTTGCAGTAGCTTTGCGCCGTGACCGACCCACTTCGCCAGCAGCGAGCGATCCAGCTCAACACCCGCGCGCGCGTAGATTACCGACTGACGGTACAACGGCAGGTGATCCGCAAACTTCGCGACCAGCACATGTGCGAGCAGGCCCGGGCCTGCCAGACCACGATCAATCGGACGGCTGGGCGCGCTTGCCTGGGCGATGTGGTCGCAGCATGTGCAGACCAGTTTGGGCCGCACATGACGGATCACGCGGAAGCTTGCGGGTACGTATTCGAGCTGTTCGGCGATGTCTTCGCCGAGTTGTTTCATCGCCGCCCCGCACGCGGTGCAGGATTCTCCCGATTCCCGCAGATACGTCAGCACCTCGCGCGGCAGATGTTCGGGCAGCAGCTTGCGACTGACCTGCTGCGGTGCGGTGCGCGGCGTCTTTGGGATCTCGATGGGCGTGGCGCCTTCATCGGCTTCGAGATCTTCCAGACGGAGTTCAAGCTGTTCGATCTGGCGCTCCAGCTTCTCCGAGCTTCGGCCGAATGCCATGCGGCGCAGCTTCGCGATCAGCAGCTTCAGGTGCTCGATCTCGACCTTGGCATTGGCCACGACGGCTGCGTGCGATTCGACCGCGTCTTCCAGATGATCAATGCGGGCATCGCGCTCGCGCAGCATAGCCTTGAGCGCTTCGATGTCGTCAGGATAGGCGTTCGCCGAGGTCATTCCCGCAGCTTACGCGGACGCCGGGAGGTTTACAACGCAGAACTGGGCTCGGTTGTGCGAACGGGTTGTCGCCAGTCGATGCCCTCCAGCAGCATCGACAGTTGCGCCTGGCTCAGGCACACGACGCCGCCATCGGCGCGCGGCCAGACGAAGCGCCCGCGCTCCAGACGTTTCATCAGCAGGCACATACCGTCACCGCTCCACCACAGCACCTTGACCAGATCGCCGCGTCGGCCCCGGAACACGAACACGTGGCCACTGAACGGATCGCGCTCCAGCACGGTCTGGACCTTCGCGGCCAGACTATTGAAGCCTGAGCGCATGTCGGTCACGCCGGCAGCCAGCCAGACGCGCGTGTGACTGGGCAGACCGATCATGCCGCTGCTCCCGGCATACCGCGCAACATGCGCAGCACCAGCATCAAGGTACTCTCGTCAGGTATGCCTTCAATACGTACCCGCGTGTTGCCGACACTGATTTCGATAGCCCCTGGCGGTGCTGTGACCGGCGCTGGAACCGATGCCGGTGGCGCGACCTCGGTCACTGCCGCATCGATCTTTATGGGCAGCAGATCAACGGGATCGTATTCACCTGCGTGCAGCGCCCGACGCCATTTGAACACCAGGTTCGTGTTCAGCCCATGTTCCATCGCCAGGCGCGCGACCGAAACGCCCGGCTCGCTCGCCAGCCTGGCGATCTCGCGCCGGAATTCGAGCGGATGATTCGGTATGCCTTTGCGGCCCGTTCTCTTCGGTGCTTCTGTTGTCAAAGTAGCCCCCACTACTCGATGTGGTGGGGACTACTCTGGCAACTTCTGATCAGACCGTCGAGACGGTACGCTGGACTCGCTTACGCACGTCAGGGGCGGGACGTGCTGTTCGTCACGCAAACCGATCTGATCAAGAAGCTGCATGCGGCCCGCGCCACGGGCCTCTACGAACGCAAGTTCCAGCAGTTCGTGCGTGTGCCACTGCTGATCGTTGACGACTTCGCGCTCAAACCCCTGCGCGCGCCACACGACGAAGACTTCCACGAACTGGTGGCGGCCAGGTATGTGCGGGCGGCTACCATCCTGACATCCAATCTCGATCTCAGCGAATGGGGTGACGCCGTCCCCGACAACCGGGTCCTCGGCGCCGCGATACTCGACCGGCTACGTCACGGTGCCTACCGTATCGTCATCGAGGGCGAGAGCTTCCGCAAGCCTAAACCGATGCCTGAAAACGGCGAAACCGCCGTTGCAAAATCCAGTAAAAAACCGCATTCTTAAGGCCGTTCGAATCCGCGTTTGACACCACTTCCAACTGGCGCCATTACGGCGATCATCCCCGGCGCCTTTATGCCGATCCGTGACAGCCGGCGTGTTGCGTCACGAAGGAATGTTACCCGACGGATTGTTGTCGTTTTGCTTTCTTTCTTCTCTTAACTTTCGTGGTTTGCCGGGCACGGAGCGCCCGGCGCCCGCCGACTTTCATTTTTCTACAACTCACACTTCGACTGGCGCATCAGTGGACTTTTGCAGACCGCCCGGACTCAGTTCTTTTACGCGCTCTGCTTGCCACGCCTTGACCCGGCGCTGTAGCGTTCGTAATTGTGCATGGCTTGCGTACGCCTCTGGAAATCTCGCGGCCAACCGATCCATCGAGACATTGGCTGGCACAACGCTTACGTATGCGCTTCGTGCGAGCAACCAGTTCCAGCAACGCCGCATGACCGCAGCGCCCGCCTGGCCGGCCTGTCGTTCCACGTCACGCATGACCCGATCAACCCGGGCGCGCAGTGTGCGCAGTGTCTTTTTCATTCGTTTGAACTGCTTCACGTGCGCACAGCGGTCAATTTGCAACTCTAGGCGTGGTGCCTCGCGGTTGTAGTTCAGCCCATCTTGGTCCGTCAGGCGTCTTCGGACCCATCTGCACCTCGTCAGGATTTGAAGGATTCGCGCGTGAATAATATGCTAGGTCTCCGCAATTCCCACAACACCATTTCGGCCTCAAAGCCATGCCATATAAAGCTCACCGAATTGTTCAGGCTCGACTAAGCAGTCACGCAGTTGGTGCAATAGAGTCGGTTCCAGGTTTTTCGGAGTGCCGTCTTGAAGACGTCAACCCATCTGAGTTGATTCGCTCTCGCTCAATGACCAAAGGCCGCTTTTGAGCATAAGTGAGAATGGCACCAACATATTCTCCAAGCAGCCCAATGAAAAATAGCTGTACCGAGGAGAAAAAGAATAAGCCGATAAGCATCGGCGCGCTGCCCATCGAAAACTTATTCCAGTACAGGAGTTTTAGCAGCAGATAAACTAACGAAACACAAAGACTAATGCCAGATAGAAAAAATCCAGCAATGGTCGCGAGTCGCAGAGGCACCTTCGAATGCGATGTAATGCCGAGCATCGCGATGTCGTACAAGGTGTAGAAGTTATTCTTAGATATGCCGCGCTTCCGCTTCGGCTGAACATAAGGCAGTTGGACAACGTCGAACCCGATCTCGCAGATCAATCCTCGGAAGTACGGATATGGATCGTCGATCTCGCGCAAAATCTCAATCACTTTACGGTCGTAAAGGCCAAATCCCGTGAAGTTCTGGATGAGTTTCACGTTCGCGATGCGTGTAACCAGACGATAGTACATACGCCGAAGGGCGAAGAAAAGTGCGGACTCTTTTGCCTCGGGTTTAACGCCAATCACAACGGGTGCGCCCGCAAGCCAGCTCTCAACAAAGTCGTGCATCAACTCAGGCGGATCTTGGAGATCTGCCACGAGCAGAATTACGGCATCTCCCTTGGCTTGCAGCAGCCCGTACATCGGAGAACGAATGTGTCCAAAATTTCGAGCGTTTACGATCACGCTCACCGCGGGGTCAGCGGCTGCAATGTTACGCAACTTGCTCACCGTGGTATCGGTGGAAGCATTGTCGATGAAAAGGTGGTCGTAGGTAACGTTGGAAATCGTCGAGAAAATGCGACGCGTTTCGCTGTACACCGCCTCAACGTTTTCTTCTTCATTAAAACAGGGGGTGACGACCGTAATATGCTTCATGGCAAATTGAAAACAAACCGACGATTGAGAATGAAGGCGACCAAGCTCAACGGAATCAGCATGATCGCGTTGGCTATGTAGACGTTAATGCCTAAGCCGAGAATCACACGGACACCGCCTAGGTTGACCAGGTAGACGACGCAGTACACGCCGACAAAACGCCAGAAACGCGACCGCGGAGCCCCTCCGAAAACCAGACGGCCGACGCTCTGAAAATTGAACAGTACACCGCCGACTGTCGCGAGTCCGATTGCAATTGGATACCTCACTCCAATGTACGTCAGCGCGACAAATAGGAAATACCCGAAAACGGTGTTGAGTCCCCCGACGACGAGGAAGCGTAGCAATTGATACGGCGTTTTCGAGGTCGGTTCGCCGCCCGACCCTTTACTATTGGTATTGGGCACTTGCATCAAGAGCCTTTCTGATCTGATCTTCCACGATGTGGGGCGCCAAGCCGTGACTTTCCATCAGAAACGGGTAGTTTCCGCACAACGTACTGAACTGATCCTTAATGCCCACGCGCACAAATGTCCCGACAAACTTACCCATCAGTGTTTCAGCAACCACGCCACCCAATCCTCCGTAAATCGAATGCTCTTCGAACGTGACGATTGCTTCGCGCCCCGCAGCTAACTTATGCAGGGATAACGCAGGGAAGGGTTTCAGGCAAGGTACTGACACAACATCTGCGTTACCGATTGCCGTTGCTGCCTGTTGAGCCAGCTTGACGCCTGACCCAGTGCCGACGAATAGATAGGAGGCTCCGGTATTCGTTATCGGGATCAGGTCGCCGCCTGTCCAATTGGTGAGCGCGCCGCCGTGTACGTCACCCAGATCAGCCTTACCCATTCGGAGATAGGCAGGGCGACGCTCACTAACGATATGTTCTACGCAAGCGGTAAGTTCGAATCGATCACAGGGTGAATAGATCGAAACTTGCGGGATCGCACGCAGTGCGGCGATGTCCTCGGTACTTTGATGGCTCGTGCCTAGCTGAGCGTAGACCACGCCTGCGCCGTCACCGATGAAGGTGACTGGCAAATCCTCATAACATACGTCTATTTTGATCTGTTCGAGTACACGGATCGGAACGAATGCCGCAAGACCATAGACAATTGGGTGAAAGCCGGCCTTCGCAAGCCCGGCCGCAACTCCGACCATATTTTGCTCCGCAATGCCGCAATTTAGATACTGATCGGGGCACGCTTTCCGGAAGGCATCAAAGAGGGCATAACCGTGGTCGCCGGTCAGCAGCAGTACCTTCGGATCCCTTCTCGCGGCGGCGACTAAAGCATTCGAAAATGCGTCTCTCATGCTTGGCCTCCAAGTTCTGCAGCCGCAGCTTCGTAGGTCTGCGAGTTAAGTCGTGTGTAATGCCATATGTTCTCATGCTCCATGAACGACACGCCTTTCCCTTTTATCGTTTTGGCTATCAAAGCCTTTGGCCGACCGTCCTTGCGATTTTTTAACTCCTGATATGCCCAGTCGATCGCGGACTCGTCGTGGCCGTCAATGGTTACAGCATCAAAGTCGAACGCGTTGAACTTTGCCTGAATGTCGCCTAGTCCAATAACTTCGTCGGTCGGTCCCATGGCTTGAAAGCCGTTCACGTCGATGATGACGACGAGATTGTCGAGCTTAAACTGCGCGGCGAAGAGTACGGCCTCCCAGATGGGCCCTTCGTTCAGCTCGCCGTCGCCTACAAGTGCGTAGCACATCTGATCGGTCTTATTCATTTTGGCAGCTAGTGCGAGGCCGACGCCCACGGACAATCCATGACCGAGCGAACCCGCAGTGACTTCGACACCGGGTACATGTGCGTCGGCCAAACCTTTGAGCTTCGTGCCGTTTCTGAAGTAATGAACGATGTCGTCATCCCGCAGCCAGCCGATCTGGTGCAAACATGCGTATTGCGCCATTACGCCATGACCTTTGCTGAGCACCATGTAATCTCGCCAAGCGCTGTGTGGATCGTTCTCATCGAAGCGCAAGTGATTGCGATAGAGTACCGCCATGAGCTCTACGATCGAAAAAGCGCAACCAATGTGAACCGTAGAGCCAGCAAATGCCATATCGAGAATGGTCTTACGGAGTTGAACTGCGTCGAATTTTTTCATGCTGTGACCGCCATACGGTTCCAGTTTATCGTCTTGGCCAGAGCCAGTTCTAGAGGGGTAAATTCCTCAACATTGAGCGTTTTCCGTGCCTTTGCCGTATCGGGTACGTATCGCGGTGCCGGACCGGCCTTGGGTGGAAGGCCAGGTACCGCAGGAATCGCGGAACCGCACAGGGATTCAATAGCGCGGGCGAGTTCTATAATCGAAACTTCGCGCTCAGAGCCGACGTTGTACGCGTTCCCGTGCTCACCGGCTAGGAGCAGGCGCAACAGCCAAACGCAGGCGTCAGCCATGTAGAGGTAACTGCGTAGTGGCCGTCCATCGCCTTCAATGGAAATCGGTCGTCCCGCCAGAGCATCGCGAATGAAGTTGCCTGCGGCGAACGGCCCGTCAAGGGGAATAGCCGGACCCACGAGAGCAAAAATACGGGCAATCGATACACGCAGATCGCTGTGTAGCGCGTAAGCCGATGCGAGCCATTCGGCTGCCCGTTTGCTTTGGCCGTATGCGGTAGTCGCATCGAGCGTGTCAGGCGCGCCTGAAAAGGTCTCTGGTGTCCGAGCAAGTGTCGCTGGCTGTGCGCCATAGACCGCGCCGCTCGAAGTCAAAAGAAAGCGTGATGCGCCGTTCGCTTGAGCAAAATCAAGGACTCGTCGGGTGCCGAGTACGCCGGTGTCGAAGACGCGTAACGTATCACCGGCTTTCGCCGAGTCCGCAACATCGGTTGCGGCGTGAATGCACACATCAATCGCTCCGATATTGGTTTCGAAATTCGTGACGTCGCCCTTGATCAACGCTATACAGGCTGCATTGAATAGATGTGGCGCTTGACCGATGGCCCTAGCAGGATCGCGACTCAACGCAACGATCTCAATCCGGCTGCCTGTTACTACGTTGGCATGCTGGACAACTTCAAGCAGCCATGAACCGATGAAACCAGTCCCTCCTGTGACGAAAAGCCGCGCCCGGTCAAAAGCGGACCAGACGTTAGCCGTTCGCTCGATGACAAAGTCCAAGTCCTCCCGCGGAAGCGGCTTTCGCATAGGGCACTCTTAGAAATTGACGCCAAGGAACGTTTCGAGCTTTTCGACGACAAAATCGAGCATTTCGCGGCTGAGACCCGGATACACGCCAACCCAGAACGTTTGGTTCATGACGATATCCGTGTTTTTCAACTCGCCGCTTACGCGGTATTCGCGACCAATCATATATGGTTGCCGCGTAAGATTTCCGGCGAATAGCAAACGTGTACCGATTTTGTTTTGATCGAGGTAGGCAAGCAAGTCGACTCGGCGAAATTCCGCTTCTGGCTTCAGAGTAATCGGAAAGCCGAACCATGACGGATCTGAATTTGGCGTTGCGTTTGGCAAGATCAGGAATTCCTTGCAGCTTTGCAAGCGATCGTGCAGATATGCGAAGTTGTCGCGACGTGCTTGGACAAAACCTTCAAGTCGATCCATTTGCGCAAGCGCGCACGCTGCTTGCATATCGGTGATTTTCAGGTTGTAACCCAAGTGTGAGTAGGTGTATTTGTGATCGTACCCTTCTGGCAGATTGCCTAGTTTCCAGCAGAATCGCTTACCGCAGGTGTTGTCCTTACCCGGTGCACAATAGCAATCTCGGCCCCAGTCTCGAAACGACTCGGCGATCAGCTTCAAATCCGGGTTGTTGGTGAACACGGCGCCCCCTTCGCCCATCGTTATATGGTGCGCCGGGTAGAAGCTAAGAGTTCCGATATCGCCAAAAGTACCGACCAACTGGCCGTTATAAGTTGCGCCGAGGGCATCGCAACAATCTTCGATTAGCCAAAGATTGTGCTTTTTGCACAATGCCGTAATAACCTCGAGGTTGTACGGATTACCGAGCGTATGTGCGAGCATGATCGCTTTCGTCTTCGGTGAAATCGCAGCTTCGATCTGGCTTGCGTCAATGTTGTATGTACCTAGTTCCACATCCACAAAGACAGGTACTGCGCCGAACTGCAGAATAGGGTTTACAGTGGTGGGGAAGCCGGCGGCAACGCCGATTACTTCGTCACCGGGTTGGATTGCACGATCGCCGAGTTTGGGCGACGTAAGTGTCGAAAATGCGACGAGATTGGCTGACGAACCGGAGTTCACTGTAATCAGATATTTGACGCCCAGAAAAGCTGCCAACTTCTTTTCGAACTCATCGTTGAACCGACCTGTCGTCAGCCAGCCGTCGAGCGATGCCTCGACCATCAGTTCCATTTCTCGGGCGCCAATTACCTTACCGGAAGGCGGGATCGCGGTTTGACCGGGCTCGAACATGGGCCGTTGCGTTGCCAGCGTGCCATATTGCTGCACGAGCTGGATAATTTGTTCACGGAGTTGATCTTTGTTCATGAGCGGATAGCTTTAAGATTGAGTGTATTCGTTGATTTGAGCGAGCGTAACGGCTCTCATGTCCTCGTGACGACCAGCCGCCTTGTACCACGCCACGATATTATCGAGGGTATGGCCGAGATCCCAGCGTGGTCGCCAGCCGAGGCGGGCATGCGCCTTCGAACACTCCAGTTTCAGGAACGTTGCCTCGTGCGGATGATCGCCCCCGTCGAGTGCCCAACGTGCGTTATCACCCCACTGCGACGTAAGTCGCTCAACGATCGCTTGCACCGGCTGAGCGTCAGAGTCATTCGGTCCGAAGTTCCATGCCTCGGCATAACGAGTGCCCTCGCTGAACAACTTTTCTGCCAGGACAAGATAACCGCTTAGCGGTTCAAGCACATGTTGCCACGGACGGATCGCATGTGGATTGCGGATGTTGACCGTTTCGCCGTTGGTGATAGCACGAATGATGTCAGGAATGAGCCTGTCCGCTGCCCAGTCGCCACCACCGATAACGTTGCCGGCGCGAGCGCTTGCCACTGCAACTCCATGTTCGGAGTACGTTGAAGGATTAAAAAAGGAGTTTCGGTATGCCGCGGTGACGAGTTCAGCGCAGCCTTTGCTGCTGCTGTATGGGTCATAGCCACCCATTGCTTCGTTTTCGCGATAACCCCACTCCCACTCGCGATTCTCGTAACACTTATCCGTGGTGACTATCACAACAGACCGCACGCCCGGAACTTGTCGGACTGCGTCAAGCAAGTGGACCGTGCCAAGCACGTTCGTCTCGTACGTTTCCACGGGGTTGACGTACGATTCCCGCACAAGCGGTTGCGCGGCCATATGAATGACGATTTCGGGTTTTGCGGCCTTAACCGCGTTGAGCAGCTGTTCTCGGTTGCGGATGTCGCTTATGACCGAATCGACACAGTCGCTAACCCGCGCGAGCGAAAACAGACTCGGGCTGGTTTCAGGCGCAAGCGAGTAGCCTGTCACCTTTGCACCGAGTGCATGTAACCACAGCGTTGCCCAACTGCCCTTAAAGCCGGTGTGGCCGGTAAGGAAGATCTTCTTGCCCTGCCAGAATGAACCGTCCATCATCGCCACACCTTCCACGGCGCGTTGCCGGTTTGCCAGAGTTCTTCCAGATATGTCTTGTCCCGCAACGTATCCATGGGCTGCCAAAATCCCTCATGACGAAATGCGGCAAGTTGCTGCGACTCCGCAAGCCGCTCAAGCGGCTCGCGTTCCCAGACCGTCTGATCACCCTCAATCAAATCAAGCACCTTTTTTGAGAGTACAAAAAAGCCGCCGTTAATCATTCCACCGTCGCCCTTTGGCTTCTCTTTGAACGACGCAACGAGATTACCCTCCATGTCTAATGCGCCGAAGCGCCCCGGCGGGTATGTCGCAGTTAATGTCGCCAGTTGACCGTGCGATCGATGGAAATCAATGAGACTCGTGACATCGACGTCGCTGACGCCATCGCCGTACGTCATACAAAATGCGTCTTCGTCCGCGAGGTAGTTCCGAATACGCCCCAATCGACCGCCCGTCATCGTCGTTTCGCCAGTGTCGACTAGCGTAACCTTCCAATGCTCACCGTATTGCTGGTGCGTCTCCATCCGGTTTTGCCGGATATCAAAAGTTACGTCTGACATATGAAGGAAATAGTTTGCGAAATATTCCTTTATTATGTAGCCCTTGTAGCCGCAGCAAACGATAAAATCATTTATGCCGTGGTGAGAATAAATTTTCATAATATGCCACAAAAGTGGCTTGCCCCCGACCTCGACCATAGGCTTGGGGCGTACGTTGGTTTCTTCGCTAATCCGCGTGCCGAGTCCGCCGGCCAGTATCACTGCTTTCATTTCGATACACCCATATTAATGCTTGACGCGTTATGGAATTTTTTCATTTCTTGCTCGCCCTTGTGGCCACGACTGCGGATTCCTGCTATAGCCAATACGGATGCGACAACACAGCCGCACACGGACCAAAAATTGTATCGGAGGTCTGCTGCTGGCGTAATGAAATACATCGGCATTAAGTATAAGTAGGCGCTGGAAATGGCCGTGAGCGCCTCGAGACGATAGCTACTGGCCTTTACCAGAAAAAGTGCGGCCACTAAAATCAAGGATATCGAGTAATAGATCCATGGGCGGCAAAAATTGGTACTCCCCGACTTCCACAAATATTCGGTGACGTGACTTTTGAACGCCGTGGGAGTGAAAGTGACGCCAAGATTGTTTGCGTCTACACTGGGATGTGTCACATAGAACACATCATGGCTGTGAAGGGAAATATATTCCCTGAATACAGCAGTGCGATGCCGTAGATAGGCCGATGGGTTCGACTTGATGGCGGATTGCCAACGCGATGCCACATGATCCGGGTTGGGTGCCACTAGGTGTTCATGGTCATTATTCGCTGTGATATTGAGGTGCCGAGGATCGTAAATGCTCTTCAAGTAATCGACCGGAACTGAGTTGCCGTTCATGTCCGGAACAATGGATTTATTTGCGAAAACAGAAATTCCAATTAAGTCATATTTCATGATGCTGTCGGAATTGGTGTTTCTCGCCAGTCTCTCAAAGCTCGGAAGTCGATAATTGTTCATCACCCACACGAAGGCACAAAGTGCCAGAGTCAGCATGGCGCCGGACAGAATCCTTTTAATTGTCTGTCTCGCGCTGCTAGATGTGCCTAACAGTTTCCAGAGTGCGTATATGACAAGTGGAAAGGCTCCACTGGCCGCGTTAAATCGATATGCCATACCGCACCACACCAAAAACAAGGCCAAAGCGACAAGCGTGCGTTTCCGATTGTCGGTCGATTCGGCCGTGACCGAGGCGAGCAGGGCAAGCGCTCCCATGTAACAAGCGCCCACAGCAACATCTTTCCATACAACCAGCATCGGCCCGAGTATTGGCGGCAGTGCTGTAAAAACCGCAACGCAGAGCAGTTTTAGACTCGTTGGCATGCGTGTACGCCCCACCATATACGCAAATGAGAACTCCAATATTCCATTTTGTATAATTTGCATTAATGTCGGGCCGGGCGCAATCCAGTCGAATATACGCCATACGTAGCTTCCAAAGGGCGGATATTGGGACCCATCGACGATCGTTCGCGCCTGAGCGAGTTCCTGGATGGAATCGTACGACAAGAACCCCGGATACGACGCCAGACTGACGAACGCGGTCGCGACAAGGGCAGCGATCCACATCGGAACCATTGACCGAAATGCAGCGTGCCCTGCAATGCGGGATGTAGTAATCGCCATGGGCCGGAGTTCCGCCATATTGTCCTCAAATCATTGGTCAGATGCTCGATGCGAGCGGGCAGCATTGTACATAACAGCCGGCGACGGATTAGGGCCTCGACCTGACGTCAGGGCGCATTGCGCCGCCAAGTGGGCATGCAGTCGACAGATTGCGCGGCTAGAAGCGGCGAGCTCGACAAGAATTGTTGCATGGCATCGGCATTTTGCCCACGCTTTTGATCTCAAGCGGCATGGTGACTATCGGCGGGTGTGCCTATGGGGCTCTTCTGTCACTCTTTCTTGCCGTGCTTGCGCTCAGCTAACAGCAAATTCGGCGGCGCAACCGAGTTGCATGGGTCGGGGGGGGCCATGAAGCGTGTCGCAAATCGACGCCCATGCCAAGTTTGGCATACGCTGAACGTCCAAAGAGTGTGGCGAGCATCAAATTTGTGTTGCATCGCGATAGCCACCGCGATGATCGCCATGGCGGTACTTTGATGGCGGGGGCGGGTTGATCGCTGCGCGCAGGGCAATCTTGAGGTTGCTCCAGACTTCAACGTTTTTCTCCGGATCGACGGTGCGATTTTCGTGTCTTGGTGTCTGAGAGGGTGTTCGGCGCCACGGCTCCCAGCCGGTTCATACCGGCTTACCACTCGTTGCCTTGGGCGCGCCGGCTGCTGGGTGTAGCGATTTAGTTACGGTATTGGTCAAGCAGAATGAACACAAAGAGTGCGCGACATGCCTATATGATCGATCGTGGCGTGTAGAATCGCACGTTTCACGGGAGGCCGTGAGCGCGTAACAAGTCAGCGGTGATTTGTGCACAACCAACGTCCTAGTCGACGTGTCATCGCGATATGGGCACTGCTTGGCGGCTGCACACGGTCATGTATCCCGCGAGTTATATGCTGCTGTGCTATTTGACCGGCTGTTCCGCCGATACTGCGTGCACTGACGGCCCGCGGGATGGCGAAGCTTAGTTCAACGTCTTGACCTGCGCGCAAATTGCTCCCTACATCGCGCGGGCGACTCAACTCTTGTCATCAGCACTTCCGGATCTACAACCGAACTGTGGCGCTCTAGGCGGAAGAGATGGATGATTTCTGGCGCCTTGATGAGGGGGGGCTGGGCTGCATGACCCATGTCAGGGCGTTGCGGCTGGCGCGATTTCCCTGTGAGCTGATATATCGCGCTACGGAATTCCGAATTCAGGCTTTTGCGTATGACGAACAACTGGGCTGCCGCGCCGGAGCACCCGTTTTTTCGACGTCCGCTACATTTCTAGACCACCTATGAATGAAGACAAGTTCCGGATCTTGCTGTTTGATACCAAGTATCGAAATCCGAATCATTACATTTGCCTAGCGATATTTGCCGCACTGAAGCGGCACGCGTCCGTTGAGTCTGTGTGGAAAGCTGATCCGCTGGACGCCGTTTCGGTTGCGACGAAAAATCGCTGCAACTTGTTCGTCGCATTCGACGGTGAGGAGTTGGATGCTGCGCTATGTGCTCGCCTCGCCGGTATTTGCGGACGCTCAGTGCTGTGGGTGACAGAAGATCCATACGAGCTGGAAGTAAACGTACGTCACTCACAGCTCTTTGACATTGTTTTTACCAACGATTCGTCGAGTGTCAGTGCCTACGGAGACAGAGGCAGACATTTGCCGCTGGCGGGCGCGACGGAGTTCCATTCGCTTCCGGTCTTGGCGTCGGAGCAGTCGTTGCGCTACCAGCTTTTCTTTGCCGGAACTGCGTGGCCTAACAGGAGCGAGTTTGTCCGGTCAATCGTAGGCCGTATGCCTTCGGATTGGAAATTTAAACTAGCGCTGCCGTCCAATCCTTTCTTGCCGCCTCATCGTGTCCCACTGCCTGAGAGTGTGCTGTCGTGGCGAACCTCACCTGTCGATTTCGCGCGTTTCGTCAACCGGAGTGCGGTGACGCTGCTGCTGCCGCGTGTGTTTTCTGCCTCGGGGGGGCGCCAGTATGCCGAGACGCCTCCTCCGCGCCTCTTCGAGGCGGCGCTTGCAGGCGGCGTGCAACTGGTTCACGAGTCTCTCAGCGAAGTTGCGCAGTCGTTCGCGCCGGGTGAAGAGATCATTTTATTTTCGTCTGAGAACGATTTTCTTGCGAAGGCCAGGCATCTTATCAATGATCGGACCGCGCGGGATTCGATTGCCGAGGCTGCCCGACTGCGCGGGCTACGTGAACATACCTATGATAATCGCGTGGAATCGATTTTGACGCACGTGCGCCATATTGCGTTCAAGCCAGTCGAGATTGTGGGCGTCCAGCGTAGGACACTTCTGTTCGTAGCACACAACGTCCTGCATCGCGGTAACTTTGGGGGTGTGGAGGTATACCTCGAGCGGATGAGGAAGACATTGGCGTCTGAGTGGAACGTGCTCTTCTACGTTCCCGGCGCAAATGGGCGCGATCGCGAAGCGCAGTTACTTGCTGAGGATTACACTGAAATTCGTCGGTTTGAGTTTTCTCAGCCATATTCGGCCGGGTTGCTGACTTGTGCAGAGCGCGAACATACTTTCCGAACAATTTTGCTCGAATACGACATCGATGTCGTCCACTTTCATCATTTCATCGGCCATGTGCCGTCGATGATTCATGTGGCCGCGCAAACCGGTGTTCCGACTGCTTTTACTGCTCACGATTTTTTCCCGGTTTGTCACGAATTCAATCTGCTGTCGTTCAAAAATGAATTTTGCGGCGCTCCTGATGTTCCCTTATCTCAATGCGACGTGTGCCTATGGCAAAAGCACCAGATCGCGCCGGGGTCGCAGGCCCAGCGCCGCATGTTCTGGGACAACGTTTTGCGCCATATCGACTTGCTTGTATTTAACACGGATGGAACGCTGCGCACGTACTCGCAAATGTATCCGTCCGTGCGGCAGCACCCATCTGCGCACGTGCTCCCAGTTCCCATTCTCGACGGTCCGGTGAGGTCGTTGCAGCGCATCCTGAGTCCGCTGAAGGTTGCTTTGCTTGGCAACGTCACCCATCAAAAAGGCGGTGATGTGCTCTGCCGGGCGTTACCACTCTTACAAGGCGCACCGGTCGAGTTCCATGTGTTCGGGCGCGTGGATGGCAACTATTCTCAACTTGCTGATCGCAGGCGGTTCCCGAATGTCGTCGTGCACGGTCAATACGCTGTCGATGCGCCACCGCCGGAACTGCTTGAGTGTGACGTGTCGATTCACGTTTCCGTTTGGCCCGAAACATATTGCTTGACCTTGTCGGAAGCGTGGCAGCTTGGCTTGGTTCCGATCGTTACTGATATCGGGGCACTTGGGGAGCGTGTCACACATCTCGTGAATGGCATTAAGATTGCGCCCAACAAAGAGGGACAATTGGTGGATGCTATTCGCCGGTTGATCGATGAACCGGCATTGCTAAGCATGCTGCGGGCACAGATCACAGAGCGCTTGTACATGAAATTGACGACGCATACCGCTGAGCTTGCTATTCGCTATCGAGCGTTGCTGCTAACCCCTCGTCGTCAGTTAGCCAACTATGAGCCTATACGACAGACATCGCTAGCCGACATTGGCATCGTCTTGCAGGCGCCGACCTGGCAAATCGGATCCGATGCGGATGTCATAATGCCCCGCGGAGGCAGCGCAAGGTTGGTATTCAAAGTGCGAAGGGTGCTCGCGTTCTACCGTCGGCACGGACTTCGCCCGACCGTTCGCATTGTCGTCAATCGGGTAAGGAACCTTCTGTGACCGCTTCATTTCGCGTGCTGATTTGCGGCGCATCGCCTGACTCAGTGAACAACAACTCGGTGTTGCGGGGGTATGTTGCCAACGGCTTCCGTGCGCAACTGACCGAGAGTAGCGTTCGCGTGTGCTCGCTCGAAGGGGCAGAGCAGGTGACGCGGGACTTTCTTCCGCAACTGATCTTAGTGTTTGGCTCATGTATGCCGGCCGTGGCCAACTACCTCGGGGTGAAGGCGGCGGCGCTCGATATCGGAGCGCACCTTGCGTTTTGGCTGCACGACGATCCGTACGAATTCGACTACGCTTACAAGATTGTTCCGCTTGCAGACGTTGTGTTCTCTAATGATCGTTGGGCGGCCACACACTACTCACATTCGCGCGTCTATCACGTACCTCTTGCCGCTGATCGGGCGGCTCATTTCCGCGAGTACCATCCAAGAAAGGAGCGTGACGTCTTTTTCTGCGGTGTGGGCTTTCCCAATCGTGTCGCTTTGTTGCGCGACTGTGTCGACAGTCTACGCCCATTCAATGTGTTGGTCGCCGGCGCGGAGTGGCCTTCCGATTTACCATTCGTTGAGAATCGACGTGTTCCCAATTCTGAATTGCCAGACCTTCATGCCAGTTCGCTTCTTACATTGAATATGGGTCGGCGCTTTAATCTGGCGAATAGTCGATTCAACCTTGACGCCTCGACGCCTGGGCCGCGAACATTCGAGGCGGCTGCCGCAGGTACAGTTCAGTGCGTGTTCGTTGAGGGGCTCGAAATTGATGACTACTTTAGCGAGCGTGCCGGGGAAATTCTGTTGTTTGACTCGCCGAGCGAGTTGCGCAGGCATATCGAGATGCTGCGTGATGACCCGGCCCGAGCCGCTTCGATCGCGCTCGCCGCGCAGCGGCGAGTGATGATGGACCATACGTATGAGAATCGCGCGGCGCGCATTCTCGAGGTCGTAGGTGATCTCCGGGCATGATCGGGTACTCAGCTATAATAGTCGGCTACAAAGAGAACTCGGTAGTCCATGAACAAGCCAATTGATGATGCGCATCAGCGCGCTGGTACGCGAGAGTTGGTTGCCGCGTTGAATAATCCCCATTTGTGGGCGTTGCTCGCATGGTACGACATTCGGCAACGGTATCGTCGCTCAGTCCTCGGCCCGTTTTGGGTAACTTTGTCGACCGGTATCATGATCGGCACGATGGGCATATTGTGGTCGTTCCTATTCAAGAACGACGTGAAGGCGTACCTTCCCTTCTTCGCCGTTGGCAGCATCGTCTGGACCTTCTATTCGACGCAGATCAATGAGGCGTGCCTCGGCTTCGTGCAATTCGAGCACACAATTAAGCAGATCCGCTTTCCCATGCCGGTGTACTTGCTAAGAATCATGGTACGCAATCTGATTATTCTCGCGCACAACAGCGTCATCATAATCTTGGTTTTCGCGGCGTTGCGCGTCGGAGTCGATTGGCATGCTTTATTGATCATTCCTGGACTTTTTATCGGTAGTGTTGCGATGTTAGGCATCTCCATGATTGTGAGCGTATTTTGCACGCGGTTCAGAGATATGCCGATGATCGTTCAGAACGCTACGATGGTTCTGTTTTATCTGACGCCGATCATCTGGCGTCCTAATAGCTTGGGTAAACATGGGTGGATCGCTGAATGGAACCCCTTCGCGCACCTCGTGGAAATCGTGCGGGCCCCCTTGGTTGACCAGATTTTCCCGGTTCAATCATATTTGTGGTCGTTCGCAAGCGCCATTGTCTTTGTAGTGATTGGCGTTCTGTTGCAAGGACGCTACCGGAACCGGATTGCGTATTGGCTGTGAGGCAGGACATGAGCGAGTCATATATTAAAGCAGAAAACGTCGTTGTGGAATTTCCTATTTACAACGCATCGCATCGGTCCCTGCGAAAGTCGCTTTTGAGCGCCTCGACTGGAGGCAGGGTGGCTGCGGATGCCGGTAAGCACATTACCGTGCGTGCGCTCGATGACGTGTCATTTGAATTCAAACCAGGGGACCGCGTTGGTTTCGTCGGGCACAACGGCGCTGGTAAGACCACATTGCTGCGAGTGCTCGCGGGCGTCTATGCACCGATCTCCGGTAGGTTATCTGTCAATGGGCGTATCGTGTCATTGATTGATATGTCGCTTGGGATGGAGCCCGAGGCGACAGGGTACGAAAATATCTTCCTGCGCGGCATTATGATGGGCATAAAACCCAAAGAAATTGAGGAGAAGCTCCCTGCGATCGCCGAATTTAGCGAGCTCGGGGAACACTTTCTCAACATGCCAGTTCGGACGTACTCAAGCGGAATGCAATTGCGCTTGGCATTTGCCGTATCCACTTCAATCCGTGCTGATATCGTTCTGATGGACGAGTGGCTTTCCGTCGGTGACAAGGCGTTTAGCGAGAAAGCAACCGAGCGCCTTAACGACGTTGTTCAGAATTCGTCTATTCTCGTCCTCGCTTCGCATTCGAGCGATCTCGTTGACCGAATGTGCAATCGCGTACTCGTATTCGAACACGGAAAAGTGACCGAGACCGTCACATAAACGGGTTGGCGAACGCGCTCAAGGGCATTACATAACTGGGAGACGACATGAGTCAGAACAGTCGCGAAGCGAACTCTATTTCGGTCGGTGACGCTGTTGCGGAGGGTTGGGCGTATAGGAAGCCAACGAGCCGCAATAAAGCGAGAATCCTTGGCGCCATTTCTCCGCGCGAACGAGTGCGCGAGTGGGGTACCGTATCAACGCAGGAGCCGTTGACGCGCGATGTAGTGCGACGAACGCTTATGGCGGCAGTCGAAGATGCGACCGCCGGGATCGTGATTGGTTTGAGCCACGACCATTACCTCACGATCGCGGGAGGAGTGCAGAACTGCATTGGCGACGAGCAGGCGGCGCTGTGTGAGGCGAGTTGGGCTTATTTGCATCTTTGCCCTAATCGTCCGTTGCCGTTATTGGCCGAAGTGGTGGATCCGGAGAGGTTTGAGGTCGTTGCGTCCTTGAATGGCAAGACATTAGGTGTTGTTCTGATGTCCGATATCGAGGCGATTGCTTTGGATCTTGTTCGCGCCGGTCGGCAACCTCGTTGCGTGGTTCACCACATGCTAGGGTTCGCGCCAGAGTTGATTGCACGATTGATTCGCGCTTGTGATGACACTCAGCCTCTCGTCTGGCTGCATGATCTATTCACGCTTTGCCCAAGTGTTCACCTGCTGCGGAATGATGCGACCTTTTGTTTTGCGCCGCCGGTCGATTCAGCTGTCTGTCATATCTGCAACTCAGGCCCGGATCGCGCTTCGCACATGCAACGGATGCAAGCATTTTTTACTTCGACACATCCGAGCGTAATTGCCCCGTCTGCTACGCTGTTCGATTTCTGGGCGCAGCGCGGGAAGTATATTTATCGCGACTCGACCATCATTCCTCCGTGTGAAGTCGTGTTTGACGGCAATTCCCAAATGTTTGACGCGGCCCGGCCGTTAAGGATCGCATTTTTGGGTTCGCCCATCTATCACAAAGGCTGGGACGCCTTCCAGTCCCTCGCCCACTGGCATGCTCGAGATGAGCGCTATGCCTTTTATCACTTCGGTTCGGCCGATCCTGCGGTGCCAAGTCTCCAGCATGTACCGGTAACAGTCGCACGCGAAAATCGATCAGCGATGATCGAAGCGGTGAAGGCGGCTGAGATTGACGTTGTGATCAATTGGTCGATGTGTTACGAGAGTTTTTCCTTCACAGCAATTGAGGCGGTGGCGGCTGGCGCATTTGTCGTCGCTCGCCGGGACGCGGGGAACGTCTGGCCGCTAGTTCGCGCAATCAACCCGAAGCGCGGTTGCAGCGTTGTGAGCGAGACGGAATTGCTTGCGTTGTTCGCTGACGGACAGATATTCGAATATCTGTCCGAAGCGGATCGTCGTACGGGATCGCTTAGGTTCGGCTCCTATACGGGCCAATTGCTCCAAAGCGAGGTGTCGAATGCGTAGGATTCACTGCTACACCAGCGTTTCGTTCAGCTATCTCGATCGCGCGCGCGTGCTCGCTGAGAGCGTTCGCAAACATCACCCTGATTGGACATTGTGGCTTCTACTGTCTGACGAAGCGCCGGAAGGNTTTCACTTCGACATCGGAGAAGAGTGTTTTGATCATGTCGTCACGATCTCGGAGCTAGGTATTCCTGAGTGGAAGCAGTGGGCTTTTGAGCATGACGTCGTCGAGTTGTGTACGGCCGTGAAAGGTACGATGCTATGCCGATTATTGGACGAGGCCGCGGACGCGGTGATCTATCTTGATCCTGATACGGCGGTCTTCGCGCCACTGAGTCATATAATCGAGCGTTTGGAGCAATCCTCAGTTGTTCTGACGCCTCACGTCGTACAACCCGAAACCACACTTGCAGGCGTTTGCGACAACGAGATTGGATCCCTCAAGCACGGTGTCTACAACCTTGGTTTTGTTGCCGTTAGCAACACCGTCTACGGGCGGAAGTTTGCGGAATGGTGGCGAGATCGGTTGTTGAAGTTTTGTCGTGACGACGTGCCCAACGGGCTATTCACGGATCAGCGTTGGTGCGATTTGGTTCCTGCGTTGTTTGAAGGAGTTTTCGTTTTACGCAACTCCGGATACAACGTTGCGTCGTGGAACCTTGCAACACGTCCAATAGCGCTTCAGGCGGATGGAACAATCATGGCTGGCACCGATCAGCTCCGATTTTTCCACTTTACAAAGGTCAATTCTGTTGGCGAGGCCATGCTGGAGCGCTATTCCTTTGGGTCCAGCGAAGTTTTCGAATTGCTTCGATGGTATCGCAGTCGGCTGGTTGTGCATCGGCCGATAGGTCTGCCGGCGAATTGGTGGATGTACGGCACCTACACCAACAAGAAACCGATCCCGCGGTCGCACCGATTAGCCTGGCGGCAGCGAGTGGACTTGCACGCTAGCTTCAAGGACCCGTTTTTGGCTGGGCCGGATGGCTTTGGTGAATGGTGTCGTCAGCAGGGGCTCTAATAGAGAGTCAAACTGCCTAGGGCGTCGTATCGCGGCGTTTTAGAATTTGTTTCGCTTTGCTTTTGAAAGAGAGAAATTCATGCAGGAAATAGCTACGCGCTACGGTGTGCTCGAAGCATACGCAGCTGCTGACGACCTGATTTGTCGGTGTCTCTCCAAATACGGTGAGTGGGCGCAATATGAGCTTCAGTTCGTCGCAGACAATCTTGCACCGGGTAGCAAGGTTGCTGACATTGGCGCGTTTATCGGCACGTTTGGTCTCGGACTGTCGCAGTTAAGAAAACTGGACCGTTTGTGTTTCGTTGAAGCCAACGCCGTCACCGTCGAGTTGTTGCGAAAGAATGTAGCACGGAACGCTTCGGTGCCGAGCGAGGTAGTCGACGCTATAGTTGGCCCGTTCGCTCATCACGACGGTGGAACTTTCGTTCCGGGCAACAAGGGTTCGTTTTCCGTGACGGGTCCTACAGATGGTAACGTACAGGCTCCCGCAGTTGGTTCGACAGCGTCACTCAAATCGCTGTCGGAACGATATGGGCCATTTGATTTGTACAAAATCGATGTCGAGGGCGCTGAAAAAGCAATTTTCAATGCCGAGCTCGAATTTGTTCAGACTTCGAATTCAACGTTTTGGATTGAATGTAATGAATCGGTAGATTCGCTTGATCTCGGCGAATTGTTTATCGGTCTCGGGTTTTTGGTGTTTTATTTCGCGTTCCCCGCCATCTCCGTTAGGCCGTTTCGTGAGGGCGAGCCGAACGAGTTCCCATTTGCCTATGAGGCAGGCTTGTGGGTTACCAGAGATCGTGCGCCACACCTAAGCGCAGAATTGCGCGAAGTGGGTTGTGTGCTCGAACGGGTGACGAGTCGGGAGTCGTTGCGCTCAAGTCTTTGGCGCACGCCACGCTGGGCGCCCGCTGATTGGCATGAGAGCGGGCGCACTGAACTCGCGGCGTTGGCGGTGCATCGATTGTTCGGAGAGGCATATGAGACGTTTCTCGCGCACTCCAAGCCGCAGACGTCAGGAAGCGCGGCGCGTACATGGGCTGAGCCAATTCCAGTGCAAATGCAACAGCGAATCAACGAGTTGCATGAGCGGGTAAGGCAAACTGGGAACGAACTCAGGGCATCAGAGATCGTTCTATTTGAAGAGCGCGGTAGAAGCGCGACAGCGATCACTCGTCTGGAAGACGAGCTACGCGGCCTATACATACGCCTCGATTTGTCAAATAAGCAAAATGCGGAGCTATTGTCTTCGTCTTCCTGGCGTCTCACTATGCCGCTAAGAATGATTTCACGGCTGCTGCGCGGTGATTGGGGAGAGATAAGGCGAATTTTTAAGGCAAAGGTAAGTGGTCGTTAATTTTCAGAACTTGATTCGCTGCGTGATAAATTCCGTACATTTCGGCTGTGTCTAAAAGATACATTCGAATGTATGGTTCGAACCGGACGCGGCGTCGAGGTATTTTTCGATCCGTATAACAGATTCGCCGAATTTCGATCTTCGGGCGGCCGTGAATGAAATCAAAGATCCCGGCCCGCGCGACGTACAACTGCTCTTAGTGAGGTCAAATTGAAGTCGACGCGCGGGATCTGAAGGTCACGAATTTTTTAAATCAAAAGGGGGGGCGGCGAATTTCAAGTTGGGCCAGATAGTTGGCTCGCTCAGTTCTGAATCGGTGACACCATTCTTCGCTAATTTCAGTCCTAAGGGGCTTGAGGTTTTTGCTGTTTGCTGCTATGCGGGCGGTTGAGGTCGGATTAATCGTTTGATTCATCCACGTCAACACGTCCTCGGGGCCAGCGATAATATCCTCGTAGGTGAAGCGAGCGGGCGATAGATTCAGTCGATTGAATGTTGATTCGAAAAATACCTCTCCTGCAACTAGATGTTCGCACCAGTCGGCGATAGCGCCAGCATCGTATTCCACAGCGTCAAGTCGCGACTGCAAAACGGGATTTGCTTGATAACTATGAAAGAACTCGGACCTCACGCTTCGGTAAAGCGAGATTGCTTGAGCCGCGAGATTTTTGCGTCTTAGGTAAAAAGGCTGCACAAGGTTGCAGATGTCTCTTGGACGTTCTAGCATGCTGCATAGGCATTCCGTCTGATATGGGGACAGCTGAAGACCCATCACTCCGGATTGTGAACGGTAATTTGCGACGGTGCGTTGAAGATACTCATCGACGTCACCGGTGCCAATTGCGAGGGGCGGGCGGCACCCTAAAGCTAGTTCGCAAGTGTGAATCCATTCTTCGTTGAACCATTCCTGCGGCGTTCCCAGAATATCAGAATTCTGTGCCATTTCCATAAGCCAAGTGCTGCCAGACCTTGCGATGATAAAGATCACGTAAAGTCGGGTTTCTTGAGAGATTTTTCGAATTGTATTGAGATGAATGACGGCATTATCCGGGAATGCCGCGGCTACTTTGTTTTCCATTTGGGGACTAGACCGACTTGTTTGGCTTGAGCCGCGTTGACAGAATAGAGAGATGCAATCAAATTTCTGAGTCGAGAGATAGATTTTCCATATTCGACACAGCGTCAGGCGCAGGTGGTAGTTCGTATCTGTGCGGCACACCTGCATCGCGATGGCTTCGCTCGGGCGAAATTGCTGCGACAATGGTTATGAAGCCCCGTCGTTGAAAAGCTCGGTTACGAAGGTGATCCTGCTTATAGGCGATTCGGCTTGGGCGGTCGGCGGAGCTGTACCGGACATCCGAGTTCAGCCCCATGCGGAGTATGCCGCTGTCGAAGATGACGGCGTTAATTTTGAGTTCACCGGAGCCGGCCAAGTAGCTCCTCCACTATCTCGTTGATGTGTCTGCTCCAGATAGGCCGGTGAATCAAAGCACGCAGCAGCGAGGAGAATGTCCGCCCACGACGCTAACATCTCCAAAAAATCCCTGCTATCGATCTCTTGCGGAAACCATTTTGCTGATCTTAACGTTTGCCCAAAGAACATTTGTAATTTTTTGCAACAAAAATTCTTTGACCAGTTGTGCTTTGGCGGCAAGCGTGTGCGGCCAGCGCGTTTGGCGAAGACGCGCAGTGCGCAACCGCTGTGCGCGAAGGCCGTCTTGAAAACCTCAGATGTTAATCGGCCCTATCAGGGCCCGGAAGAGGCAACAAGGAGCGGCGCCCTAGACACCGTGTGCGCGGCGCACAACACTTCCCGAACAACTCCGTAACAGATCGAAAAGCAGGTTGCCGAAAAAGGACAATTTGAGCAAACTTGCGTTTTGTCGCGACCACACAACGCAAGACAGTCCTGAAGTGTCATCCAAAAAGACACGTTGTTTAATGAAATGAATGCCATAAGCGCGCTCGGTCCCAAATCTGAAGGTTTGTCTGTCTCCGTTGTCGTCTATCGGCCGGATGTCGCGAAATTGAACGCGACGCTTGCGAGCCTGGGCGCTTCCTGCGAAGGACTGCGTGCGATCAATTGCTCGTTTCCGATCGCACTTTACTTGGTTGACAACGACGGGGGGGTGCCGGATGTGTCCGCTACCTTGGACGCGCTCCGTATCGAGAACGTTGTCATCACGGTCATCGCCGGGCATGGGAACGTCGGGTACGGCCGGGGCCACAATCTGGCAATCGAACGCAGCAACAGTCGTTATCACCTGGTGTTGAACCCAGACATTGAACTTGCGTCCGACGCGCTGAAAGAAGCCCTCGATTTCTTCGATTCCCACACGGAAGCCGGTCTGATCACACCGTGGATCGGTGACGAGCAAGGTCATCAGCAGTTCCTTTGCCGACGCTACCCCACACTGCTCGACCTGTTCGCGCGGGGTTTCTTACCACTACGGCTGCGACGACTGTTCACGCGGCGTCTTGCTCTCTACGAGATGCGTGACCGGATTAACGCGCGCGACATCGTGTGGGATCCGCCAATCGTTAGCGGATGTTTCATGCTGTTCCGAACGTCCGTGCTGAAACAGCTGGGAGGCTTTGATGCTCGTTATTTCCTCTACTTCGAGGACTACGATCTGAGTCTTCGCGCGCATGACGTCACCCGCGTCGTTTATGCGCCCACCGTGCGCGTGCTGCACCATGGCGGCGGCGCGGCGCGCAAGGGTTCAGGTCACATTCGCATGTTCCTGGCCTCGGCGTACAAGTTCTTCAACCGGTTCGGCTGGAAGTGGCTATGAGCCACATACTCGTTACAGGAGCCAACGGGTTTGTCGGTCGCGTGTTGAGCCGCGGGTTACTCGAGGCGGGGCACACCGTCACCGGCCTCGTCCGGCGCGGCGGGCACCTCGAGCCGGGTGTCAATGAGTGGGTCGAGCCCAGCGCGGACTTCGCGGCCATAGAAGCCGGGTGGCCGGCTTCGCTCGCTGCGGATTGCGTCGTTCATCTCGCGGCCCGCGTTCACGTGATGCGCGAAGTGTCGGCAGATCCGGAAGCGGCCTTCCACGCCACGAATGTCGAAGGCACGCTTCGCGTTGCGCGAGCTGCCTCGCAGCATAGCGTTCGCCGTTTCGTCTTTGTCAGCAGTATCAAGGCGGTTGCGGAAGCTGATAACGGGCGGCCTCTGACCGAAGACGATGCGCCAGCGCCTGAAGACCCTTACGGCCGCTCCAAACTTGTCGCCGAACAGGCGCTCGCCCGCTATGCTCGTGAGACGGGAATGGAGGTGGTGATTGTGCGCCCGCCACTGGTCTATGGCCCCGGGGTGCGCGCCAACTTCCTGCGTCTGATGCAAGGCATAGGAAAAGGCATGCCGCTGCCCCTTGGCGCGGCCCATGGACGACGCAGCCTCGTCTATGTCGAGAATCTTGCGGACGCACTAATGCGTTGCGCGACGGATCCGGGCGCGGCAGGCCAATGCTTCCATGTCGCGGACACGGACGCGCTTACCGTCGCTGAACTGTGCCGCGCGCTGGGCCGCCACTTGCGCAAGCCGGCGCGGCTGCTTCCGATACCGGAGGAATGGCTACGTCTGGCCGGCCGACTGGCAGGCCGTTCGGCGCAGGTGGATCGGTTGGTCGGCGCGTTGCAGGTGGATACGGCTCGAATTCGTTCGGTGTTG
>JGI25156J39149_1000428_pt1 | contig 26067 bp, 38 predicted proteins | sample AraplaCL_Col_mMS_FD_39149 | JGI IMG/M metagenome (IMG submission 39149)
AACACCTTCGCCGGCAGCAGCCTGGCCAGTGCGAGCGAGTTCAAGAAGCGATTGCTGAGCATCGCTCCCGGTGCCGTCTTCACCGGCACCAGTCAGCAGCTCGACCGCATCATCCAGCGGCAGCTCTTCAACATCAAAACGGTCGAGACGATCGATTTCGTCGGCTACAGCAAGGAGCACGGCGTCTATGTCATGGGCGATATCGCCATCAAGGATGGCGTCGTGCATACGCTTAACGACGAGGATTACTTCGAGCTGGGCAAGCTCAACCTCAAGACGCTCAGCCAGTCGCCACACCTGACCTTCAACCGCGATCGGCGCGAGTACCGCGCCGAGTGGCTGGACCTGGTGTGGCAGTGCTTCGGCGCGAAGGGGCTCGTGGCCCTGACGTTTTGGTTCGGCAGCCTCTTTGCCGAGCAAATCCGCCAGGTGCAGAAGAGCTATCCCTTCCTCGAACTGGTGGGTGAAGCCGGCGCGGGCAAGTCCACGCTGATCGAATTCATGTGGAAGCTGTTTGGACGCCGCGACTACGAAGGCTTCGACCCCTCCAAGTCCACGCCGGCGGCGCGGGCGCGTAACTTCGCGCAGGTGTCGAACCTGCCGGTGGTGTTGATCGAGAGCGACCGCGACGACGACGCCAAGAAGCGCTTCGATTGGGACGAACTCAAGACCGCCTACAACGGTCGTAGCGTGCGCGCCACGGGCGTCAAGAACTCCGGCAACGAAACGCGCGAGCCGCCGTTTCGCGCCACCGTAGTGATCTCGCAGAACGCCAAGGTGGAGGCCAGCGAGGCGATCATGCAGCGCATCTGCCACATCACGGTGGATCGCTCGGCGCACACCGCGCAGACGCGCGCGGCGGCGTTGAAGCTGGAGCAAATGCCGGTCGATGCGCTGAGTCACTTCCTGCTGCTGGCCACGCGTGCGGAAGCCAAGGTGATGGAAACCATCCTGGCGAATGCTCCCCGGCACGAACACGCCTTGTTGGACCATCCTGACATCAAGACCACCCGTATCGCGAAGAACCACGGCCAATTGCTCGCCGTGTTCGATGCGCTATCGCATGTGGTCACGCTCACCGACGAACAGAAAGAAGCCGTAATGCAGGAAGTGCAAGGCATAGCCGTCGAGCGTCAGGAATCCATCAGCAGCGACCACAAGATAGTGCAGATTTTCTGGGAGCGGTTCGATTACCTCGACACCTGGAACGCCGCCGCACCGTCACTCAACCACAGCCGCAACCCACGCGAGATCGCGGTCAACCTCAATCACTTCGAGCAGATCGCTGCACACCACCGTCTCGAAGTGCCGTCGCTGTCTGATCTCAAGAAGTACTTGCGCACCTCGCGCTTGCGCAAATTCGTGGACATGAAGGCTGTGAACAGCGCCATTTGGCTTCACGACAACACCGATGAACCCCGTGGCCGTACCGTCAAATGCTGGGTTTTCCAGCGCGGCCCGAATGAACAGCCGACTGCATCGGCTCACAAGTAAAAAACTAATAAAGCAAAACAGGGAGAACAAGGCCTCATGAACAAGAACCATCACATCGTTGATGCTGAGTTACTACGCACACTTTCGGGCAAACGCACGGAAGCTGCTGTGCGCAGGTGGGCGCGCCGGCAGGGCATCCCCACCAAGGACGGTGCCAATGGCCCATGGACGACGATTCAAGCCGTAAACGCTTCTCTGGGCATCGCCGAAGCTGGCAACGACGTAGCGTACAGCCCGGACATCCTATGACTCGCGGCAGGAAGCGCAAATACGACGCCACCATCCCACAACATATCGATCAGGCGAAGATTCCCAACGGAATCTATTGGCACCGTCAACGCCATTTTTGGTACACCATTTACGTTGATGGGAAGCCGCGGAGCAAAAAAGTTGCCGACAAGACAGCGCTTCTATCTGACTTGTTCCGCATCGCTGATGAGCTGTCGGGACTGGATGAACAAATGCTTGACTACATGCTTGAGCAATTTGAGCAATCCGACAAGTTCAGAAATCTGACGAAAGCAACTCAGGATGATTATCGATATTGCCGGGGCGTACTTCAAAAATTCCAGACGAAGCTGGGTGTTCCCTTTGCAAAGCTCAATCGCAAGCGTATCAACCGGCCCATAGTGCAAAAACTTATTGACGAACTGGCAAGAGGCGAACGCGCAGGTGACGGTAGTTATCCAAAACCGACACCGGCCAAAGCAAATCACGTTCTGCGCTACCTGTCTCGCACGTTCGAGTGGGGTATCAATCGCGGCTATAGCAGCGAGAATCCAGCATTGGGGGTCGAGGCTGCTGTCGAGCGCGCCGACCCTCGCATGCCAGAGCGAATTACTATGCGCGCAGTCATCGCGCTTTGGCGCCGCCGTGGAAACCTTCCCAGTCGACGTAAGGGGTCACTGTCGCCCTACTTGTGGGCAGTGGCGGAAATTGCTTATCGCTGTCGCATGCGTAATGTTGAAGTACGTAAGCTTTCGGATGCTGATGCGTTGCCGGAAGGTATATACGTCGATCGCGTTAAAGGAAGCCGTGACAACGTCACGCGCTGGATTCCAGCCCTACAGGAGGCATGGGATTTTCTTGTGCAGAGACGAAACGCGATATGGGCAAAGAGGCGGCGACCAGTGCCGCTTCGTGCAAAAGACCGGCCGTTGATCGTCGCCGAAGATGGCGCACGTGTTTCGAAGGAAGCGCTCAAGAGCGCATGGGCACGCGGCATTGAAATCGCGATGGAGGCCAAACTCATCACTGATGCAGAGCGCTTCGGCCTACATGGCCTAAAGCATCGCGGGATCACTGATACAGCAGGCACTCCTGACAAAAAGCAGCAGGCTAGTGGTCACATAGAGCGACGCATGGTCCATCGTTACGACCATGAAGTGCCCCTCGTCGAGCCTGCCGGAGAAGTACCTGATACCGACTAATTTTATACGTGTTTTTATACACGCCCAAAGAACAAGGGCCTGCGGAAGCCGCAAGCCCTTGATATATCTGGCGCCGAAGTTGGACTCGCATAGTCAATTTATCTTATTGATCTTAAACGTGTTCGACTTTTTGACTTGAATTTTTACCCACTTTTTTACCCACACCCTGTGCTAGCTGGGCGGCGCGAGATCTGAAGCTTAAGGGGGTATATCCTTCGCTGAACTTTGGTGGTCAGGGGGACGAACCATGAAGATCGCAATAGCGTTGTTTGCTTTGGGCGTGGTAGCTCTAGGTACGTGCGGGAATGTGATAGCCCGCGGATCGCATCACGGAAGCCACAGCCCCTCATCTACACACACGTACATTTCTCCGCGTGCAAGCGACAGCCGCACCAGTGGATACACGCGTCGGGACGGCACATATGTCCACTCCTATATGCACTCAGCGCCGGACAGCACAAGACTGAACAATTTCTCTACCAAGGGGAATGTCAATCCGTATACGGGGAAGGTTGGCACTAAAGATCCGAACGGGCACTAGAGGGCCGGTTTGGTGATCTAGCATCGGGATCGCTGCGGCTACGCTCGACAGCCAGTCTCTTGCATAGATTTGTGAAAGGGGAACATTCAGGGGGGCGACATGCAAACACGGGTTTGCTTGTTTTTGGTGCTGGCGCTTGGATTCAACACCGCAGTTGTAGCCCAGGATGTACAGCCTGCTACAACGCAGCAGCGCGCACGAGGCGCCACAGATAGCTCAACTCAGCTCATAGAGCAGGGGACCTACGTCAATCGCTATGGCGTGGTGGTGCATAGCCCTGCCCATACCGTATCCGGAGCCGTTCCGCCTGGGGCGTCTGCACAGTGTCACGACGGTAGTTACAGCTTCAGCCAACATCACCGCGGCACCTGCTCGCATCATGGTGGCGTGTCGCGGTGGCTTAAATAGCTCAATCAACTAGCCCGGAGGGAAACATGGCTTTGATCAATTGCCCCGATTGCGGCATCCAAGTAAGCGATCAAGCACCAGCTTGCTTGAAATGTGGTCGACCCATTGCTGGAAATGTCACGCAACTGGCACGCGTTCCCGATAGTCAATTTGAAGCACATGACGCGACACCAGTTGCCCAGGACCTGAGCAACAAATGGGGGATCTTAAGAGATTCAAATTCTCTTCCATCGAGCAGCAATGCTTGCCCTCATTGCCATACCGAAGTGCCACGAGGTGCGCGAGTGTGTACGGGATGCCAAGCAGAGGTTGAGTACGGCCCTCCATCCGCAGCGTTCGGCGTGCTAGTGCTTGTTTCTGCCTTTATCTCCTATCAGGTGGGCCATCCAGCCGGATGGTGGCTGTTTTTTGGCATGCTCGTGTTTGGCTCTGTATTGCTAACGAAGCTTTATGCCCAGCGTGTAGTTTTTAAACGTGGCTATCGCTGGACAAAGTGAAGAGAGGCGGAAGCAGCTCTAGTCTGTCAGGTACTCCAAGCAAACTGCGCCATCACATGGGTGGTTTGCTTCTTGACACCTGATTGCACGGGATGGTTTTGCAGATAGAGAAGTCATGGCCACGCCGGCTCCTACCCATCGCAGCCATGCCGGTCCTTCACATCGGCTTTCCGGGCAAGCCCGTATCTCTGCAGCCGGAGCCGCCGGATCCGATCACCGGCATGGAAGCCAGGATCTCTGCTGCCACCCGGCGCAACGGGGGAGTCCGGGCTTCACCCCTCATGTCATGATGGCCGGCGGCTCCCTAGTCATCAGCCAAAGTCATTCGCGCGCGCGTACTGGGTGCAAAATTCAGGGGATGTCCGGATTGGGATCAATCAGGATGACCTCGTCGTTATCTATGCTCGCGTCGAGCAACCTTCGGCGGGTCAGTTCAAGCCTTTCGATGCGCCCGAGCAGGCGATCCACAATGGCGTCGTAGTCCCGCCCTGGATCGCGCCCCTCCTGTTCAGCCCTCAGGGCACGGGCGAGCCTGGTACGGGTAAGGCGAAGCTCTTCATCCACCCCGCCTGGTTCAAGCTGGTCATATGTCGCCTGCTCTTCCTCGGTAAGCCGTGCACGGTAGATGCCGTGTTTAACTGCGTTGTCATTGCCCACGGGTGCCCCCGGCGAAGTGCCCCCATGCATGCGGCAGCGGCCATTCGGCATGGCGGGCGTAGGGCATGGAGTCCCTCTCCGGGTCTTGGCGCCACACTGCATGGGGTTGTTTTGCAAATTCATCGTTTCAGATCGATAAGACCGAGCCGCTTGAGCTCGACCATAACTTCGAGGATATTGCGGTACTGGTCACGGAGCGACAGCATCTCAAGCCGTTTCCTACCGCGGGCTGGCAGCTTCGCGCGGAACAGAGCGACTATCACTTGTAGGTCTGCGTCCTCGGGCAATTTGTATGATTCGGCCATGTCAGTTCGCCCTCTGCTGCGATGCCACTGAGCGCACCCATTCCTCCATGCTCTTTGCCTGCTCCGGGATGACGGCGTAGCCGATCGGCCCGCCTTCGTAGCCGGAGACCTGGATATCGGACGGGAGCACCTTGGCCAATAGCGACAAATAAGCGTTCGGATTGTCACGGGCCTGCTGAGCCAAATAAGCGCGTCCACCCACGTCATCCAGCGAGGCTAGGATCGTTTCCTTGAGTGACCGCGGCAGTTTGTTCTTGGCGCCCTTAGGCCGGCCTTTGCCTGCCGCCGGAGGCTTCCGCTTCGAGTTGTCGGTCATCACTATTTCTCCAGTAATTTGCTGATGTCGTCTGGGACAGGACACACATATTTCGCGTAGGTTTTCGCGGCGTCCCTTCGTGCCGCCATGGGTGCCTTTTCATCCCGCGCAATCGAGAGGAGTCCTGCCAGTGCGTCGCCGCAATAACTGGCGGCAAGCTTCTGGATGTCGATAGCGGTGGCTTTGCCGTTCATGCCTGTACCCCTCCCATCACAAAATTGAAGATGTCGCATGGACGTCTGGCGCCTACTTTCGAGTGAGCGCCAGACCGCAGATCCCATGAATGACTCTTATGCGTATTCGTAGACGATCCATGCGCCAGGCTCACCGTTCGTTCCGGCTTGCGCAGGACTGGATGGAAAGCTCGCCGCACCATTGCCTCCCGTTCCGTAACCTATGCCGGGCGCTACACCAAGAGGATTGTTGTTTCCTCGACCGCCACTTACGGATGTCGGGGAAAAGGCTAGGCCCGCCGTTCCTGATGGCGAAGGCAATAACAAGACGGGAGCGGCTCCTGACAGAGATGGAGCACTTCCATTCGAATTGCCTGTTTCGAAGAACGGCGGCGCTGCTGCCGGTGATACAAGACCACCAAGTCCACCGGGGCATGTTGCATAAGTGCCGAAGGTCGAATTGCCGCCAGCATTGCCTGTGGCACCAACTACACCGGTGCCGCCCTGCCCGCAGGTATAGGACACCGTGCCGCTGATTGGGCCGGCTATGAAGAATTCGCAATAGGCGCCAGCATTGCCTCCGCTACCGATACATACTTGGCCGCTGCCAGTGGCGACCGCACCACCGCCGGCGCCACCGCCACTGCATCCTTTGACATAGGTCAAAGTTGCGGCTGGATTGGGTGTAAAAGTACCTGACGCAGCAGTGAGCACAGTAGGCCCGCTAAGCAGTCGTCCCGAAGAAAGCCCTCGCATCTGTCCTGCCGTGATGCCATTCCAAGCAAAGTCGCCGACAAGCCAATTTTGTGCAGATGTGTTTTCTTGTCCGCGCTGCAAGCCACTCAGCGTTGCGCCGCTGATCGATGTGGCATAGATGATCTCGAAGTTCTGCCGGGTCGCCTGATCATTCAAAGTGATCACGAGCGCCATTCCCGCTGGAATGGATGTGGGCAAATTGGCAGAACTCGCCAGAGTAAGTGACGTGGCAGAACTGGAAAGTGGAGAGGCCAGCGTCGTATTGACGTTATCGGCATAGATGAAGTTCAGCATTAGCGCATCCTCCGTGCTTGGATGATGCCGCTCATGCTCGTAAGGCCACCGCTGAAGATGGCTTCGCACACCATGTAAACCGTGGTGGTGCTCGTGACATTCAACCGTGCGCCAGGTATGCCATTTGAAAGCGTGCTAAGCGCCAATGATGAGCCGCCTATTTGTGCATAGGTTCCCATGGGGCCGAACGTGGCAGACGTTGTGCTCCAGCCACAGACCCCGTTGTTCATATTGCTGGTTGTGTTCGTAATGGTGAACCCGCCCGATACATCCCAATCGCCTGCCGTGAGAGAAATAGAGGTGGCATTGGCTGGCGTAGAGGTCGTTAGTGAAAAGGAGCTGGCGGTTGCAGAAATAAATTCGCCAACATTTCCAGCCCCTGCATTGGAGCCGCTAGTAATGCCTTGAATCGTTGGCGTCAAAATCGTGGGAGTGGTAATGGTCGCATTGACAGCACCCACAAGCGCTGCACTGGATGTGACGACACCTGTAATGGGCCATGCCAAAGCCTGCCCCACGGAACTACCCAGGCCGGAAATGCCTGAAATAGGCAGTCCAGTGGCATTAGTCAACGTTACCGCAGAAGGCGTGCCGAGATTCGGCGTCGTCAATGTGGGGGAAGTCGATAACACCACCGAACCCGAACCGGTGCTTGTCGTAACGCCTGTGCCGCCATTTGCCGCAGGGAGCGTTCCGGTTACGCCTGTAGTGAGCGGAAGGCCTGTTGCATTGGTGAGTGTTACGGATGCGGGCGTTCCCAACGCTGGAGTAACAAGCGTAGGGGAATTTGACAACACAACAGAACCGGACCCCGTGCTCGTCGTGGAACCCGTTCCGCCATTTCCGACTGGAAGAGTGCCCGTAATACCCGTTGAAAGAGGGAGTCCGGTTGCATTCGTCAGCACGGCGGAAGACGGAGTGCCAAGTGCAGGGGTTACCAATGATGGAGAGGTGGCTAGCACCACGGAGCCGCTACCAGTGGACGCCGTGGCGCCAGTTCCACCATTTGCCACAGTCAATGGATTCTGCAACGTCAGGCTGTTGAAGGTGGGAGTGGGATACTGCTGTGCCCATACCAACACTGGCATCAGCATGCACATAGCAAGAAGTGATCGAACTATCTTTGCATTCATGAAATTTCCTTTCGTTGGGCAATAGGGTGTCGTGCCTCATCTCAAGAAGATGAGGCATGGGTTAAGCCGAGATCGGCAAGGGGAAACACGGCGTCCAAATCGAGGCCGCGTGAAAATAGAAAAGTGGCGCCCTCCTCCCGCAGGGAGAACGGCTACGTGGAAACTGAGGAAGGCGCCAAAACCTTAAGGCGAATTCTTTTTAACCACCATGACGCGCTCGTTGTCGCGGACCCGCACGGTTTCCTCGTGCGTGCCGCAATTTCTATTGAGTCGGCCAATCATGCCAGGGGCCATGAATGGTTCCCATGTAGCTTTGGCGTCGCCCTCGTATCGCGTGATCTTCCGTCCCGTGTCGTCGCGAGTCGTATGCGGGAACAAAAGCCCACTGTCGCGCGCGGCATCGCGTGCCGATGCGAGCATCTTTCCTTCCATCAAGTTAAATACGTTCGGATCCCTGGCGATCGCCATGACATCCAATTTCTTGTCGGCAAGTCCAAGACGTTGGATCTCTTTCAACTTCGCCAGCCGCGTGGCAAGGTTGCCGCTGCCATCGAGCAGATTTTCCGATTTGTGTACGGGCATGATGAGTCTCCTGAATTAATGGCCCGCCATCGCGAAACCATTGAACCGCTTGACGGGAGCGAACCCGGGCTTGCGAGCCCATGCCTCCAGCAGGTCGCTTACCGCTTCTCGGAGACCCAGCCCGTAAGTGAGCATGTGGAAATGCACCATGTCTCTCACGATGTCGCGCGATGTCGCGTAGCAGCGCCACCTTCCGTCAAGGAGGTTGACCGATACGGAGTGATTTTCCCCGTCCGGGCAAAAGGGACATCCAGCCAACGCCCACCCGGTTGCGGACGGCGTAAGGTCGTCGCCCAGGTGATGTGCGTAATACGCCTTCGCATCGGGCAGCTGATCTTTGTAGGCGTGAGGTAGTGCGTCGTGATTCGTCACGCCGCTGGCGTTCACTCTGGGCGTGAATGACTCCAGGTTATGGTGCAATTTGTTCATCTCGGCTCTCCTTTGTGAAACGTTTCCGAAACGGTTTCGATACCGTTCCCTATAGGGTTTAAGTGATTGCGTTATGTGTGACGCGGGGTGACGCACGGTGACATCACACCGCGTCACACTGGAATATGGCCGCCGTGCATTACGCGGCACGGCGCGCGAGGAATTCCGAACCGCAGGCCGGCAATCCAGTGTTCCTACTTTGAGTATGCAGATTTGCGGGTGCGTATATTTCCATTCGCGTCAGCGCGCGTTCGAATTGCACGATTGCCTCGGTCAGTCGGAGTCGATACGCCTCGAGAGCTTTCTCTCGAAGAAGCGAGTAGTCGCGAGGTGCGATGTTGAATTGGCGTGCTCGGGTCGTGATAGAAACCCGCATGCCGATACGCGTGGCGCGCCCCCAATACAAAACCGCCAGGGCGTCCGCTGCGGCAAATGGAAAGACAGGTGTCCATTTCTGACCGATTCCGACGCGAGCGCACCAGACTTCCAGATAGCGGTGGCCATAAGTGATTGCCGCCTCCGTGCTTGCGCGTATCTGCCCAAAATACGCAAGCAAGAGATGCGGGCGGACATCATGCGGACTGGCCGCCATGTAAGACAGCGCCGCGGCCTCCGCCCACAAGCTGCCATAAGTCAACCTTCGTCCACGGTGATCCACCGTGGTTTTTCGATTGCGGTATTTCAGATCATCACAAGTTGTGGCGCGTGGTGATCTCGGCAACTCAAGGGCATGGATGCGGTAAGCCGGTGCGTTCCAGTCAGCTAACCGCGTTGTCCTGAGTCGCACGCCCGGCCCGGCGTTCGACATGGATGCCCCCTATACGGATCGCAGTTGCACGGGAAATCGGTACAGCAAACATCCGCCGGGCAGTCGCCGTGGCTCGGTACTCACCCGTACGCGTATCAGGTACGTCACAGGTGCATTGCATGCGGTCGCATTGCGGTCGCATGGTCCAGGCTGTGCCTGAGCACTGCCTAGGTCGTGCTGTCCTTGCACAGGGCTTCCCGGGCTCTGCATGCAAACCACGCACGCACCCTCGTTTTTCTTGAGTTTTATGCCGCGCGAATAACCCGATGGGTTTTTCTTCTGCTTGCGCTTTGCTAGCAATGCCTTCTGACGCTCCCAGGCTTCGAGGGAGCTGATCTTCTTCGTTTCCATGGTTGGTTCCGAATTGATGGCGTCGACAGGTGCGCGATCCATGCAAGCCGCTTGGATGTCCCTTGGTCGACCAACGAGGGCGCTCCAGTGCGATAAGCCAAGCGGAGCAGAAGCAGAAAACAGAAACCCCTCTGGTATATATCTATAAAGGGTTCCGGATTCCGGACAGTAAAAGGGACATGTCTCGTACATACGTGCACGTCACCGGACAATCTTTCTGTCCGGATTTCGGACACTAAAAGTTTTACTGTCCGGATTTCGGAACAGTTTGTGTCCGGATTCCGGAACAGCGTTTGCGTCGTTGGACGCGTCAATGACGCGTGCTTGCGCGTGCTTCCACAGATGACTCGGCTTGTGCTCTCGGTGGCACGGATGTTTACTGCTCTCATCCATCGGAAAGAACGTCACGGCGTACAGACTGCAGCCCTGCCGACCGCCCTGCCTGGTCAGCAAGATCCATCCTTTTTCTTTCAACGAAGTCAGCGCGCGGTGCGCGACGTCAATTCCCGACCAGCCACGTACCGGGTACTTGCTCCGCGGATACGACAAGTCGCCGTTGTTCGAACCGTTGTACTGGCTGGCGATCTCAATCAGCATCTTCACTTCGTTGCCGGTGAGCGCTGCCCACTGCGGCGTATTGATGACGAAGTGCGGGAGCTGGAGAAATGAGGCGCCCGATCTCCCCTTAATCCGTGGGCGTTTGCGTTCGGAGATGGTGGCCATCGCGTCAGACGCTCCGCTCGACAGCCGTCCTTAGCCGTTGTACGTGCGTCTGCGCACCGTAAAGAGTCAAGACCAGTGATTCACAGCTGGAAGGACTGGGATCGTTCTGTAGCGCGTTGAGGGAGGTGTAGAGCTGAGCAGCCAGCGCCGGGATGCCGCTCAGGAGCTCGCTTACATCGGGCTCGGCATACAGCCGGCGGGAGGGATCGAGATCGCCGTTCATGCCGCATCCCTCTCGATGAGGGCGCGGATGTGCTCAACCTTCCAGGCGGTAATGCGGGGGCCGAGTTTTACCGGTTGAGGAAATCGTCCGGAGCGGACGCCGGCCCACCACGTCGATGCACTAACAGGAATGATTGCCGGCAAACCAGGATCATCGTTTGAAGGTTTCCTGCCGATGATCTGGACGAGGCGAAGATAACCAGTTTGAGGAAGTGTCTGCACTTTTATCGAACCTCGCTGTTCGTCTATTGCTGAAGAGTGAGGACAGATTAGGAAATGCGACAGAATGCGAAAATACTTCGGCTAGCATGATCCCCATTCGACTAGCCGGGTATGTACTGAGCTAGTTGGGTGCCTATTTTTGTTGCTTCGAGGCAGCCCACTGCCTCACCCATCTCTCAACCACAGCCGTGCTTTCGAGTATGGGATATTTGCCGCAGACGAAGCGTGCAAATGCAGCCGCACCTTTATGCTTTGTCTTGCCGGCCTGCCATTCTTCCCAGAGCTTTTTGGCCTCTAATTTTGCCGCTTGCTTAGGGTCCTTTTTTAACTTTGCCTGGGCTCCCGATTTTGCAAATCGGGAAATAATGTCGGCCTTTGCCTTGGGATTGGCGAATCCAAGGCGGGCTCCTACAAACAACCCGACACCGTGCGCGATCCCTGATAGCCCAAGAACACCCTTGCGCTTTTGCTTGTATAAGAAAACTGCCATCGACATGCCTTCCCATGAAGATTGCGGCAATGTCAAACCAGCACTCCCGGCACCTTTCTTTAAGATGTCGAAGTCGCTTACCTTTTTGGCAATCAAATTTGCATATTCTTCGTCGGACGGAATTTTTTTATGTAAAAGATCACGCATTTTTTGAACCTCAAGAATTCTTGATTCAAAAAGAGATGCTCCGTGCTTCAGCAGATGATCTTCTAAGATGCCGAGGTCATTGGCGAATTTAAGCAACATTTTAAAATACTGCTCGATCTCATCGTTAAGAATCTTCACGACATCCTTGAGATCATCTTCAATTGACCCTGATGGATCATCGTAAATCGAATCGTTTATCACGGCACACCTCTGCACCCTTCAAAAAGGAAGCCGCGCCAGCCGGGGAAGGTGCCCGGTGTTCGGGGATCAGCCTAGGCGCGGCTGTTTCAGGCTATCAGATCAGGCTGGACGGAGCAGATAGGGCGCAACGTCCCGGATATGTTCCTCCGGGCTCATGCCGCTCGGCGGCATAGCGGATCCATACTTGCGCTCCGTTGCTTCCATGATGGCCAACAGCGCGCGCACACCAGCCGGGATGTTTTCGTCGTCATCATCGACGGGTCTAAGCCGAACGCGACCCTGCGAGGGGAATGGAATGATCTTGGCACTCATGATCAGATCCCCTGGCGCGTGAGTTGGTCCATGTAATCGGCGATCGAAACTCCACCTCTCACAAACCAGTCGTCGCCCTCTTTTGAATACGGGCTACGCATAAAGTCGACCATCGCGGCAGCAAACCGAGCGCTGCGGCCGTCTTTGACGAATATATCGAATGCCCTTCGATCGGAGACAGAAAAATCGGCACGACCGCAGCGAAACTGGACGACGTCCGCTCGAGGACCGCTGCTTTTTTTTGCGCCTCGCTTCTTCGCGCGCGGGAATTGGATGACCTTCTTGCTAGCGCCAAACTCATCGGGCCATGTCGTTCGAATCATTGCCTTAAGGCGATCAACCATCATCCTGTCGATCATTGGCTTTCGCGGATTTTCACCTTGGACAGGACCCCATTTTTCGTCCAGGAGTACGTTGAGCTGGTCACGACGTGATTTGCCATTGATTTCCCGTAGCACGCGGCTTAGTTCCATCGTGGCCGAATCGGGCTTGTCTCCTGGCTTTACGAATTCGTAAACACCGATGTCTCTCTTGAATTTTTCAGACAGATTTCCCTTCAGCAGCTGATTTGCCCTATCAACCGTTCCGGGATCGCTGCGTAGATCGTTGATGCCTACCAGTAATTCGGGATGCACCACACTCAGATCAGGCTTTGTTCTGCCGTATCGCTCGGGCCACTTCGCCCGGATGAGTGCCTTCATTTGGTAGGCAAGTCGCTCAGCATCAAGATCATCGGAGGTCGATGTAATTTGATCTTTCACGGTCATACCCCCATCCCGGCGAGCTGATCCATGTACTCCGTTATCGGCATGCCACCCTTTACAAGGGTCCAGTCACCTTCCTGCGTGCACGGCCGGCGCATGAATTCGATCATTGCCGAGGCGTACTCTTTGCTCTGCCCGTCCTGGATGAACAGATCAAAGATTTCCCGTTCGGTATTCGCCAGGTGGCGATCGCGTGCGGACGTCCATTTGCCGGTGGCCGGATCGAGGACCCGGGCGTCATCGCCCTCTTCGTCCCAGTGTTGCCATACCAGCTGGATCAGCCGATCTGCCGGCTGCTGGTTAATCGTGGAATTTGCGTTGGTTGCCATAGCTCACCCCTCTGATGAGCCACCCATGCCGTTGCGACAAGGGTGGCGGACGTGCAGGGTTGGCGAACCGGTAACAAAGGAAACCGGCCAGCCCGAAGGCTGCCCCACACGCCCGCCATAGGAGGGGGACGCGTACGCAACGGACACAAAAAAAGCGCCATCGGCGCCGTTGCGCCTTTGTTTTCTCAGGTCGCCAAACCTGGTCCCCGAATTGGCGGGGACGGCCAAAACTTATGGCAATTTTTCTCAGCTGTCAATGGCTGAAATAGGCATTCGGCGATGAAATTGTGCGAATCGTCCTCTCCTCTGGTACGGTTGCAAGGGGTAAGCAAACAGGGAGGCAATGGATTGGTATGCCACAAGCCGACATGATCCGGGTCGTGACAAACGAGGAAGAAGCATTCCAGGTTTTAAATGAAGTGCTCCAAGGGGACTTTGATGGCAAAGTGAAGCTGAAAGGTTGGCCTCACTTACACGCTCATCTTGAAGGCGATCAATTTCATCAAAGCATTACCCCTTCAGTCATGAAAGGGTATATAGAACTTCAATCTTCTGTTTACAAGTCGTACGCTATAGCTTCCTACGATGACGCAGATGTACGCCACCTTTCAAAGGAAGAGAAAGAGAATCTCGAACTGACCGTCAGAGTAGGAGATGGGTCAGCGCAGTATGAAGTTGATCTCGAAAAAGTCATTAACCATATTATTGACAAGGTCTCGAGTAGCATGACTTCACACGACTTGCTGATACTCCTTCTTGGATGCGGGCTTTTATATACAAGTCACGCAGTCATCAAACTGTTTCTGAATCAACGAAAGGCGGTTCGACTAAAGGAAATTGACAAGGAAGACCGCCGGGAAACCTTGGAATCGATTGAACGCATGTCACAACAAGAAACTGAGCGGACAAAGTTGCTTACCGAAGCGTTGACAAAGAGCCCTAAGTTGCGAGCAATTGAGCCTCATGCAGCTGACGCCACCGCAGAGCTTCTTCGCTCTTTTTCCTCGGCCAAAGAAACGCAAATTCAAGGCGTGCGAATTGAGGGAGAGGCAATAAAAGAGCTTTCACTTAATGGCCGTCGCAAGTCAGAAGACACGGAAATTGAAGGCGAATTTCGCGTGATTCGCGTAGATTCATCCGATCCGCTCGTGTTGCGTGTCAAGGTTAAAGATCAAAATACGGGCGAGATTATCGAGGCTGCGGTAGAAGATGAGTTAATGTCACAACGCAACAAAGCAGCATTGCAAGCTGCGTTATTTGCAAGACATAGCGTCATCCTTACCATTACAGGTCGAATCATGGATGAAAAACTGAAGGATGCGGTTATCAGGCGCATAAAAGACCTATCTCAGTAGATCTTCGCCTGCAAAGATGCGCAATTGATTGAGCAGAGAGAAGGCGCGCGACTTTTATGTATGTGCGCCTTCACCCTCCATTCGGGTGCCGTTAGGCTCTTTTTCGGCCTATTGAAATTACGTTGCTACCGGTGCGTCTTGAATCAATCATGTCCGCCCAGGTTTGTAGCAGGCTAGCGTCGCTTTCTGCGCTCCTCATACTTATCCAGTCTTTCCATGGCAGCCCGGATTTTCGGGGATAGACTTGCTCTACTAATAGGTTGTCTGGTGCCCTGCGTTATGTGCCATGGTGCCGACGCATCAATCGCCGCATAGAGCGCAGCTTTCTCATACAGTTGCTTGCCCATGAAATTGCGTGGAATTAGCCCGTGACCTATTGCATGTTTTCGAAATTGGCTACTCGATACCCCGCAATAGTGGGCGGCCTCATCCACGGTCAGCCAGTCCTTACCGGCAATGTTGAATTGCTTGCCTGCGGTCATTGGGAGCCTCCTTGCAGCCATTCAGTATCGCGCGCACCATGTTGGTAGGAACAGGGGCTCTCGCATGAAACGTCTGTTTACAGTACTGGATGCCAAGGGCCGCGAATTAGAGGCCCAAATGGACATCGACAGGGACGAGCTGATGTTTGTTTGGCGTGCACAACTTTTGGATGCCAGCAATGTTGTTGGGGTGGTTAGTGGCATGTCGGCTAACCTTGATGATTTGCAAACTGACGTCCAAGCAAAGGTGATCGAGGACGACATCGATGCAACAAGATCAATGAGCTGAATCAATCTAGGTGATCATGATCTAGGTGATCATGCGAGTTTTGTGGCTTATCCGGCCTTCTTCTTGTGGATCGCGACCACATTGCCGCCAGCCCTGAGTGAGTCCAGATAATCGGCCCACGCCTGCATCATCTTTTTGCGCTCAGCCAGATATTGGGCGCGGTTGTAGGCGGCGCGAATCTTATTCCTCTCCGCATGGGCGAGCTGGCGTTCGATGACGTCTGGCGACCAACCCATCTCATTAAGCCTGGTGGACGCCATGGCGCGGAAGCCATGACCGCACATGGTGTCGCCGTCGTAGCCCAGCCGGCGCAAGGCCGCATTGATGGTGTTCTCGCTCATGGGGCGCGTTGGCGCGCGGGCGCCAGGGAAGAGGTATCGCCCCGCCCCGGTTAGCGGATGCAACTCGCGAAGAATATGGACCGCTTGCGTCGACAGGGGAACGATGTGCTCCTCCCGCATCTTCATCTTCTCGGCAGGGATGCGCCATTGAGCGGCGTCCAGGTCGAATTCGGACCATTCCGCTTTCCGCAGCTCACCCGGCCGCACGAACACCAGCGGCGCCAGCTTCAAGGCGCACGCAGTAGCGAACTGCCCATGGAACGTCTCGATCGCGCGGAGAAGGCCACCAACCTCTGCGGGATCGGTGATGGCCGCCCTGCTCTTGGAGGCAATGGGGTGCAGCGCATCGCTAAGCTCCGCCGAGGGGTTCACGCGGGCCAAGCCATGAGCGATGGCATACCGGTACACCTGGGAGATGCGCTGCTTCATACGGTGCGCGGTCTCATGGTGACCACCGGCCTCGATACGCCGCAGACAGGCCAGCACGTCAGGTGGTTCGATGCTCGCGATGGGCAACCTCCCTAACCATGGGTAGACAAGCACGCGGAAATTCCGAGCCGCCTTCTCGAAGGTCGTGGGTGCCAGTGTGCGCCGACGTCCCTCCAACCATTCGTTGGCTATCGCTTCGAAACTATTGGCCGCCTCCAAGCGCGAACGCACCTTTGCAGCTTGGCGATCGGCGGCAGGATTACGCCCCGACTGGACAGCAAGCCGCGCCTCTCTATGTCGTCTGCGAGCTTCCGTCGCGGAGATCTCCCCGTAGAGACCAAATGACAGCGTGGTCTCCTTGCCGGCGAAGCGGAAACGATAGACCCAGTGCTTCGCCCCCGTGGGCTGCACCAGGATGAAGAGGCTGTCGCCATCGGCTACTCGGTAAGGCTTGTCCTTCGGTCGAAGCGCCTTGATTGCCTTGTCCGTCAGCACGCCGCACCTCACGCTGTGGGTAAAAGACACGCCACCTCTGTGGGTAAGCGCCTTTTACCCACACTTTTACCCACACCGAAGGCTGGATGCAACTGGATGAGATTGGACGGTATGGCACAAAAAAACCCGCCTTTTAGCGGGTTTTGGTGGTTTCATTGGACGTCGTTGGACGGTATGAAACTGGAATTTGGCGCCCGAAGTTGGACTCGAACCAACGACCCCCTGATTAACAGTCAGATAAATTTAGTCGAAAAATCAAATAGTTAGCTTGCGCCAATTTATACAAATTGGGTTCGCGCGCTTCCTTTTATCAATAGGTTACGCGGGAATTTTATGCACCGATTCCAGCAGCTATCAGAGAGCCACTTCCAGTACGCCGGGGTTTTCCAAGGCACCACAACAATGCAGTTCGTCATATCAATGGCTGACCGCAGATTTCACATGGACCCATTCCTGGTATCTGGTGACGATGATGATGCAAAACTCGCCACCAAAGACCAGCGTGAAAGAGATGAAAACCAACCAGAGTGCTTGCGCCAACCGTCCTTCGGGCCAGTGCTTAGCACAGAAGTGGAAAAGGGTGCCCCAATATAGAAAACTGCAATTAGGGTTCCCAAAACCGACACGAGTTTCGGTCCGACGCGGCCTAACTGCCAATGGTCATATCCCACTGCATAGGACAAACTGAGCACCGTCAACCCGAAGCCGTAATTTCTGACCAGGTCCAACCCGTCTTTGAGCATATCGAGGCGAGCATTGCGGGATTTCACGTTCACGAGCGTATCCATTCGGGCAGATGACTTCTTATCGGCGACGCAAGCCACTTCTGGAGCGATGACTTGGTTTATTCCGCGTCGACTATGCGGCGCAGCCGTTCTGTCGAGTATGCGACACCGGGCACGAGTGGAAGATTCTTTTCGCGCCCGGCAAGGGCCGAGGAATCCCGCCCCTATTACGCCCCTAAAGCGTGAGCGATATGCTATTTAGGCCAAAGTGACCACATGCAGGAACACCCATGGACTACGCCTCCATAAGCACAGCATTCACCGCACTTTCCCATGCTAAGCAACTTGGCGAAGCGATGATCGGCCTTCGCGACTTCAATAAGGTCGCTTCGATCATATCGGAGATGAACGGTCAGCTCTTAAAAGCACAGGACAACCTGTTCACACACAATGCCCAATTTGCGGAGCTGCAAGGCAAATACTTCGAAGCTTGTGAAGAAATTCGCAAGCTCAACGAAGCACTGGCCGAGCGCGGTCGCTATGCATTATTTCAGCTTTCGCCAGGTGTTTTCGTATATCGAGCGTCTGAAGCATCTGGCGAGCCACAGCATTATTTATGTCAGCCATGCTTTGACAGCGGCAAGAAGGCTGTTCTGCAGAAAAATCGAAAGTACGGAACCATCACCATCGACTGCCCAATGTGTAAGCAGCAATTTAAGACAGGTGAGGTCGTTGAACGCCCAGCCCCACCGAGAAGAAATACGCATTGGATGGCTTGAGTGCAAGCCATGGGGCAGCGACGGAGGCCTGCTAAAGAAACCAACAAAGCATTCCGCAGCCTGCGTGACCAAGTATCTGGGTATACAGCTTGAAGCACGTCGACGGTCTAGTTTTTCTAAGAACCAAATAAGAGGAAAATCCATGCGTACATATGGAGTAATCTGTGACGCCGCCGGTTTCGTTGTCTTCGTAGGCCACGCCACAAACCCAGTGGATGCGTGTAACCGAGCAACCAGGGAAGCCGACGCATGGGGAACACTCGGGCCGTTTCAACGCTCTGTGAGTGGGGCACCACGCGGAGATGAGCTCGATTGGCTAGAGCTGTCTGTGTATGACGTCACCGGTTTGTTGGAACCGATGCCCCACGTGGGCATCGATGATGAAGCTGCTTTAGCGGCGATGACAGAGGACACGCATATCGACCAGTTCATCGCACGACAGTATTGATCTTCGATAAGCAGTTAAGGCAACACCGCCGCGTGATACGGCGCTTGATCAAGAACAGCTTCATTTCGGTCTCGGTGGCGAGTCCTCGGGCTTCACCGTTGTCAGGGTGGCACCGAGTATCTGCACACTGCTCTGAATTTCATCGCGCAGACTCGCGTGATGCACCAAGCCGGTAACCTCCCCTTCCTCGTTTCGATTCAGTGTCACTTTTTGACCTTGCCCTTGTGCTTCAAGCATACGAGCCGGCAGTTCAACATGCGCGCGCAGCGTCTTGACCTGGTTGCGCAGTTCCTTGCTGCTGCTTCGCGCAAACCACCAGCTAATTGCATAACCGATCAGCCCACCACCCATCAGGCCGACCACCAAGGCTACGGTAGGGTCACCGAAAATATGATTGAGCCAAGCGTGCATTGGCGACATATCAGTTCTCCTCCCCGGTCGTCCGAATGGGCAAACGAATTGCCCACCCTCAAGGAACTGGTACCAGCTTAGCCGAGGCAATCACGTGCCACTGTTGATCCACTTCGCTCCACAAACTACCAACGAAAAAACTTGCGTTAGTCATTGTGGGCCACGATGTTATCCGGAGGAACAGAAGGGAATAACCGGAATGACTACAGCAGCAACACTTCTCACGTTGATCGTCCACGCCCAGCAGCACGTCGCGGCCTTGGAAAGCCTGGCTGCCGGCATGGTTGCAGGACTGCGCGCCGGCATGGTCGACGCCGACCACCTGTACACGCTGATGACCACGCAAACGCGCGCCATCCACGCACAGTTGGACGAGGTGGTCGCAACGATGGAGAAGGTGGAACTGCAGACAGCCAGGAACGATAGCGACGGACCACCTCTATATAGGCCCCAATGTTTGGCATCGTCGGAAAAAGGTAATTTTGGTAACCACACCGGCAAAATATCCCATTTCTTTCGCTCAATCAACGATTTAGGCGAGATCGGAAAAAGGTAATCCAAAGGTAATTTGAGGTAATTCGATTACCTTTCTGGAAGGTAATTTTTTCCTTCCACCGTTTCCTTTACATTCAAGCACTTACGGAGAAGGGTAATTTTTATTACCTTGAGATTACCTTTTTCCGTAACCCGATTTTAAAAATTAAAACAAAGACTTAGATTGCCTTTCGGCAACATGGTCACCAAAATCACCTTTTCCAAAATCGAATCCGGCGATGGTCTCCCCTCGGGACCATCCTTGGCGTCATTTCGGCTTACTGGCTCTTTATCCCGTATGGAGGACACCCTTGCAGGAACTCACCATCCTTAAGACCACGATCCGCCGCGATAGCGCCGGTCGCTTCTGCCTCAATGACTTGCATCGTGTCGCAGGTGGCGAAGCGCGCCACAGTCCGAACCGCTATACCCGCACCGAAGGCTTTCAAGCCTTGGTCGCTGAGCAAACGCCAGAAATGGCGTTTGCTCCGGTGGCCTTGGTTCATGGCGGTGCCTCCCCCGGCACCTATGTCACCAAGGAACTGGTCTATGCCTATGCCATGTGGGTCAGTCCGAAATTCCACCTGGCCGTGATCCGCGCGTTTGATGCCCTGGTCACGGGCCAGCCGCCCTCCCCCATCCGCGCGGACGAGCACCCGATCGTCGCCCAGTTCTGGGACACCTACGAGGAACTCATCGAACGCGGGGAGCGCGTGAACTATTCCGACAACCAGGGATTGATCGCGATCCACCTGACGACCCTGATCCTTGCCGCGTGGCGACGTGGTCTTCCCATCGCCGAACGTTCCAAGCTAAGTCGCCTGCTCAAAACCTCGCTGCAATACCCCTTCATCGGTCGCGAGGATATGTTTTCCCGTGGCCGGCGCATCCCGAAGTGCTGGGTCTTCCGCGACGATGGCCGCCGCCAGCATAGGGCGGATGCAACGCCGCTGCGCCTCACCGGCCCCGTCAGCGCCACACCCGATATCGTCTTCTCTCAAAACCGGCATGAGCTGGCCGATAAGTGCAGCGACATCGCCCTGCGTATCGGCGATACCGCCCATGCGCTGGCAGGCGTGGGAGAGGCGCTGCGGAAAAATGCCATGGAGCCTCGTCAGGCCATTACGCTCCTGGGTAGCCTGATGCGCGACCTCGGCACGCACATCGAAGCTGCCGACGCCGCATGGCACTAGGCCCAAGACTCGAAGCGCCCCGTCCTCTGATGCGTCAAACCGCGTCACCGGGGCGCCTGTACCGGACCCTATTGGGGCTCGCCATGGCCTCGTTTTCGGTCTTGCGTCACCTGCGTCGAAAGCGAGGGGGGAAGCGCGCAGGCGAGGAGGGGGGACGACCGCGCGCGCCGGGCGCAAACAACCTCATTTGGTCATTGCTTAACGAAATTCAATGTTCTCCACATGCCATGCCCCCGGCCCCGCTTGTTACCCAGAGGAGCAGCAAATAAATTTCGTCCGAGGCGGCGAAATGTTCGCCTACCAGCAGGGGCCAGCACGAAATCACTTATCCATGCCGCGATATTTGGCGGCTAAACAGGGAGGCAATTGCGTGGAACTCACTACCATTTCAAAGGATGAAGCAGGTTCAATTCTTGGCCTTGCAGAAAACCACTTTCGGGATCTAAAAGCCAAAGAAATCGCACCTGCCAAACTAACGCAATCAGTGTCAGCTTTCGCAAACGCATCGGGTGGAGAAATCTTCATAGGGATAAAGGAAACCACCATCGATTCGATCAAAACTAGGGAATGGGATGGCTTTGCTGACGAAGAGGCGGCAAACGCAATAATTCAAACAATTGAGACTATGTCGCCACTTGGAAATCACTACAGAGCTGAATTTCTGAAGTGCGACGATCTTCCTGGCCTTGTACTAAAAATAACGGTGAGGAAGACAAGAGAAATCTTAGCTGCCAGCAACGGCACCGTTTACATTCGGAAGTCTGCTCAAAAAATTCCAGTTCAAGGCGAAGAAGCGCTTCAAAAACTTCGCTTAGACAAAGGCATCAATTCATTTGAAGACGAGACCGTCTCAATACCAATTGACGAAATAAGTAACTCAATCACGATCATTGAATTTATGCTGAGTGAAATCCCATCAGCAGATCCAGAAAAATGGCTAAGGTCGCAGCTCCTTATCGCAAACGACAAGCCAACCGTTGCGGGCACCTTGCTCTACTCAGATCAGCCTCAGGCAGCACTACCGAAACGTTCCGCAGTAAAGCTATTCCAGTTCCGCACCAGAGAAGAAGGCGTTGACCGCGACACGCTCGCGTTTACCCCAATCACTATCGAGGGACCAATCTACGACTTGATTAAAGAAGCAGTATCGGAGACAAAGCGCATCGTAGAGTCGGTGAAAAAGCTTGGCGAAAACGGTCTCGAGGCAATTTCATATCCGGACATAACCTTGCACGAAGTAATAACGAATGCGGTACTTCATCGCGACTACAGCATACCGGTCGATGCACAGATACGTATCTATGACGACAGGGTTGAAGTGGAGAGCCCGGGAAAGCTACCCGGCCATGTCACCGTAGATAACATTCTTGACTCCCAGTTCGCCCGGAACCCCAAAATCGTTCGCCTGATTAACAAGTTTCCAGAGCCGCCGAACCAGGACGTAGGCGAGGGATTAAATAGCGCTTTCGAGGCAATGCGCAAAATAAGGCTTAAGGAGCCAAAAATTCGAGAGCTGGAAAATTCTGTAGTAGTTGAAATTTGGCATGAGCGACTATCGTCTCCAGCTCAAATCGTCATGGACTACCTCGATACACATGAAACGATAACAAACGCGATTGGACGAGAAATTACGGGGATACGTCGAGATGTTCAAATGAAGGACGTATTTGTTGCTTTAAGAAAGTCAGGAGAGCTTGAACAAGTTCCAGATACCAGGGGAAGAGCTTCAATGTGGCGAAAAACAATAAAATGAGCCACGAGCATAAAAAATTGCTCACTGCTCGCAGACCATCAGCCCAAAAAACCGGAATAAACCAAAACAGAAACATTGGAAAATTCAGATGGGAACAGCATTCTTTTCCTTTCTAGGCGTGATCTTAGGCGCAACTCTCCAGTACTATTTTTCTCGCCACTTAGATGGGCTGCGCGTGCATCGAGAGGCTAGAACCAAGGCGTACACTGACTATTTACATTGCGTTAGCGAGCACGCCAATCCCGATCAAATGAGGTCGAGTGATGATCACGAACTTGGCGCACGGACGGCGGATGCAAAATGCAGAATTTGCCTGTATGGATCGCCTGAAGCAATCGCCGCATTTGCGCATTTTGAGCGACTCGGAGCAACGATGAGGAACCAAGGACAGCAAGCCGCTTTCACACAAATGGTTGCTGTAATGCGTAACGACTCCACAATCTCATCAAACGTCGCAATAGTCGATTTACAGACGATTCTCCTCGGTGTTGATCGTAGCACTGCGTAACTCACCCGCCCAACCTAAATTCTTACTTCGAAAAACCCGAGGGAGCAGCGACAATGGCAGCCGACATTGCGACGGCCGTAATTACGGCCTCTGGAGCAGTTGCACTGACAGCGGCAACCTACTTTTTTACAAAATTACGCGAGCGCGAATCGGAACTTCGGAAAGAAAAGCTTGAACATTACAAGGATTTCGTCCGAAGTATCAGCGGCATCGTAGAAGGCGATGAGACTCCAACGGGACATCAAACTTTTACCATAACAAGCAACAACCTAAATCTCATTGCCCCGCAACGTGTCATCAAAGCACTGCAAGCGTATCGGGAAGAGATAAGCATAAAAAAACAAGCAGCGAAGTCCAGACCGCCATGATCAGCTGCTAACCACTTTATTCCTGGAAATCCGAAAGGACTTGAACATAAATCCCAAAGATAATGCAGCTACTTCACGATTTGTTCTATGGACCTCCGGACATCCTCGGCCAGCCGCTCCTCCTAGCGAAGAAAAAATATCAACTTAAACCCAAGCTCACATTTACAAAGCCATAGAAAAATCAGCTATGCATGCGAGGCATAGCTCTAAATTTAAACGCATCGATACCAAGCGAAGCATTAAGCCCCATCATTTTCAGCTTAATTGGTTCAACCTCATTTTCCATAAATACTTGCTTGGCTTTCCCCACATCACCAAACCCACCAGCATTCACTGGGATCATGCCAAGCAGCTGCGGTGGCACGCGATGCGCTGCGAGGATATCGTCCCGACTGGTGTTCTTGATCGACGCAAAATCATCCTTCGCCGCCACTTCGCTGATCGGGATGAGCTGCAACCCGTCCTTCTTGCCGTTCGGCGCATACATAAACAGGTTCCGAAAATTCCCCGGCCCCTTCGAGGCTTTCAGCGCTTCGCGCAACGCATCGATATCGGCCGACTGCTGTGCCGTATCCGTCATGTACAAAATGAAGCCGGCATGTGATCCGTTGTCGTAGTACTTGCGACGAAACAACGTCGCTGACTTGTTGAGCTGCGCCGAATGCAACGCGCTCAGGTATTCCGGCACACCGTAGATTTCCTGGCTCACATCCGGCGCGAGAAGCTGACACACCGGATTCTCAAACTGGAACGCCTCGCCGCTGTACGGTACAAACCAGCACCGCTCATCCTTCACCCCGACGCGTGTAAACAAGGCCGGCGAGCGCTTCAGTTGCAAGAGCCGCCCGGACATCGCCGTGATCCGTTCCAGGTACGCATGCGCAAACACCAGATAGTCCGTGGCGAAGGCCTCGAAGTCGGCCACCGACAGGTATTTCGTCGGCACGAACGACGACACCAGCAGGTTGCGCTTGATGAAGATCGCCGACGAGTGATGCGGCGCCACGCGCATCATGTTGGCCAGGCCCAGCGGGCTGATGGGTGGCTCGTACCATCGACCGTTGTTCCACACCTGCACGTAGTCGAGCAGTGAGGCACGGTCGATCGGCTCCGGTTCGCCAAAGGTGAAGGCGTGCGCCTTTGCTGTCGGTGACGTTGCTTGGCTGCCCTGTTGCCGTCTTTGTTTGCGCTTGCTCATCCGTAGATCTCCATAAAGCTCTGGCTGTGGGCCGCACGCCCTTCCAGCGGTTCATAAATCAGGGAATGCATCACCGACCAGGCAAGATCCGCGTGGCCAACGTCGGCCGAGCGGCTGGCGTCATAGGTGACGTGCCGCCCGCTGGGCGTGAGGGTTTTGCGGATGGCCATGAACGCGGCGGCGAGGTCGGTCCAGCCGGCGTCCCATTCCAGGCGTCCCTTGCCCATCACGTCCTGCGCCTTCATCACCATCAGCGCCTTGGATTCGGGTGAGTACTGGATCGCGCGCGCCATCGGGAAAAATTGCTTCACCAACTGATACACGCCGGTGCCCATCCCAGTGGTGTCGATGGCGATGTCGGCGACGTGGTAGAGATCGCACAGGCGTTTAATGTTGCCGGCCTGCGCATCGAAGTCTTGGCCTGGCCACTGGTGCTTCTCCACCACCCGAAACAGGTCGCGCTGCGCCGTGGGCAGCGCGTTCACCGTGCACCCCGAGGGATCGCCACCGCTGGTCCCCTTGGAGGGATCGAAGCCAATCGACACTGGCGTATCGCCGAGCGGGCGCGGCGCAAAGGGACGCACGTCGTCCCACACCTCCCAGCTATCGACCATGCAGCGCCGCACCAGGGCAAACGGAAACACCGACGCCGAGTCGTCAATGAATTCGCACATCAGGAGCTGCTGGAATTCCTCGGCACTGTATTCCAGGCGTAATTGGTCGATGTCGAACAAGTTGCAGCCGCCGGCCATCGCATCCAGCACGGTGACGATCTGCCGCCACTGCCCGTCCGCACACGCCAGACCATTCACCAAACCCGCATGACTGATGTCGAGTTCGATGCGATCGGCTTTCGCCCTACCCTTGTTGAACAGCGCCCCCGACCAGAAGGGGTACGCGTCATGGCTCAACGCGGAGGGCGTGGAGAAATACGTCTGCCGCCACTTCTTGTGGATGGCCATGCCCGAAGCAACTTTGCGCAGCGTCTGGAAGCCGTACACCCAGAAGTATTCGTCGAAGTAGAGATTGCCGTGGTAGCTCTGCGCGGTGCGCGCGTTCGTGCCGAGGAAATACAGCGACGCATCGTTGGGCAGGATGATCGGATCGCCCTTGAGCTCGATCTCGGCCGCCTCCTTCGCAAACTGCGTGAGGTACTGCCGGAATACATCGGCCTG
>JGI25156J39149_1000502_pt1 | contig 22909 bp, 22 predicted proteins | sample AraplaCL_Col_mMS_FD_39149 | JGI IMG/M metagenome (IMG submission 39149)
CGCTACGCATGGTGTCGCCAGGCGAGCGCATCGAGGCGGGCTGGTTCGACGGCGAACTGGTGACGCGCGACTACTTCGTCGCCCAGGCGGACGACCAGAGCTGCTACTGGATTTATCGCGAGCGCGTGAGCAGCCGCGACGCGGAAGAAGAACCACGCTGGTTCCTGCACGGCCTCTTCGGGTGACGCGCCATGGACTCCAGCTTCAGCATGTTGCCGGCGTATGCCGAGCTTTTCTGCCTCTCCAATTTCTCGTTCCTGCGGGGCGCGTCGCACGCCGAGGAACTCGCTGAGCGCGCCGCACAGCTCGGCTACTCGGCGCTCGCCATTACCGACGAATGCTCGCTCGCCGGCGTCGTGCGTGCGCATGTCGCGGCGAAGGAAGCAAAGCTGCCGTTTATCGTCGGCTCATACTTTCGCCTTATGAACGCCGACGGTTCGCCGGCGTTCGGCCTCATCCTGCTCGCGAGAAACCGCGAGGGATACGGCAACCTGTCCGAGCTCATCACGCTCGCCCGTACGCGCGCACCGAAGGGCGAATACCGGCTCACACCGCAGGACCTGTCGCGGCCAGACAGGGAATGTCGGCACCTGCTCGGCATGCCCGATTGCCTTGCGATTCTGGTGCCGAACTTCCCCGCGAGAGAGGACGTGCTCGATGCGCAGGTGGAATGGCTGGACGGGACGTTTCCGGGACGCGCATGGGTGGGTCTCGTGCTGCATCAGCGGGCCATGGACGACATTCACCGCGGCGCGGTCGAATTCGTCGCGCGCAATCGCGACGTGCCGGTGGTTGCGCTCGGTGAAGTGCTCATGCATGTGCGCTCGAGAAAACCGCTGCAGGACACGATAACCGCCATCCGCGTTGGCAGGCCGGTTCATGAATGCGGGTATGACCTCGCGCCCAACGCCGAGCAGCATCTGCGCTCCCGGCTGCGACTTGCCAATCTGTATTCACCGGAGGCACTTGCGGCGACCGTGGACATCGCCGCGCGCTGCACATTCTCGCTCGATGAGCTGCGCTACGAATATCCGGACGAACTGGTGCCGCCTGGCTTCACGCCAACCGCCTACCTGCGGCAGGAGACGTACATCGGCGCGCAGCGGCGCTTTCCGTCGGGCATTCCGCACCACGTGCAGGAGCAGATTGAGCATGAGCTTGAACTCATTGCCGACCTGCAGTACGAGCCGTACTTCCTGACGGTCTACGACCTCGTGCGTTTTGCGCGCAGTCAGCACATCCTGTGTCAGGGGCGCGGCTCGGCGGCCAATTCCGCGGTCTGCTACTGCCTCGGTGTGACCGAAGTAGACCCCGCGCGCGGCAACATGCTATTCGAGCGCTTCATCTCGAAGGAGCGGGGCGAGCCGCCCGACATCGACGTCGACTTCGAGCATCAGCGGCGCGAAGAGGTCATCCAGTACATCTACCGCAAGTATGGGCGCGACCGCGCGGCTATCGCCGCGGCCGTTTCGACCTATCGCGCGCGCGGTGTGCTGCGCGAAACCGGCAAGGCGCTCGGCGTGGACCTGCAGATAGTCGATGCAGTCGCGAAGTCCCACCACTGGTTCGATAACAGCGCGGACCTGCTCAAGCGCTTCGAGGAGTGCGGGCTGAATCCGCAGACGCCGCTCATCCGCGCGTGGGCCTCGCTTGCGGCGCAGCTTTACGGGTTTCCGCGGCATCTGTCGCAGCACTCGGGCGGCTTTGTCATCAGCCGGGGCAAGCTCACGCGCCTCGTTCCGGTCGAGAATGCCGCGATGCCGGAGCGCAGTGTCATCCAGTGGGACAAGGACGACCTGGAGTCGCTTGGCCTCCTCAAGATTGATGTGCTGGCGCTCGGCATGCTCTCCGCCATTCGTCGAACGCTCGACCTCGTCTCAGAACAGCGCGGCGAGCGCTTCGAGATGCAGGACATTCCCTCGGAAGACGAGGCGACCTACGACATCATTTCGGCGGCCGACACAGTGGGCGTCTTCCAGATTGAATCCCGCGCGCAGATGTCGATGCTGCCGCGCATGCGGCCGCGCACCTTCTATGACCTGGTGATTGAAGTGGCCATCGTGCGGCCCGGTCCGATTCAGGGCGGGGCGGTTCACCCTTATCTGCGTCGCCGGCAGGGCTTCGAGCCGGTCACCTATCCGAGCGATGCGTTGAAGACCGCACTGGGACGCACGTTGGGCGTGCCGATTTTCCAGGAGCAGGTGATGCAGGTCGCGATTCTCGCCGCCGGCTTCACGGCGGGCGAAGCTGACCAGTTGCGGCGTGCGATGGCCGCCTGGAAACGCAAGGGCGGGCTCGGCAAATACTATGACCGCATTGTGCTCGGCATGCAGGAGCGGGGTTACGACCTTGCGTTCGCGGAAGCTATCTTCGAGCAGATAAAGGGTTTCGGCGAATATGGCTTTCCGGAGAGTCACGCGGCGAGTTTCGCGCTGCTCGTGTATGCGAGCAGTTGGCTCAAGTGTCACGAGCCGGAGGCGTTCCTCGCCGCTATGCTCAATAGTCAGCCGATGGGCTTCTATTCGCCTTCGCAACTGGTGCAGGATGCGCAGCGGCACGGCGTGAAGGTGCTGCCCGTTGATGTGACCGTCAGCGGATGGAATTCGTCCCTCGAACGTCTGACCGGCGAAAAGCGACCGGCAGTGCGCCTCGGGCTGTCACTATTGCGCGGCATGAAGGAAGGCACAGCCGAGCGCATCGAAAACGCGCGCGCGGTGCGTCCGTTTGCCAGCGTAAAAGACCTCGCGCGCCGTGGGGCACTCGACCGTCGGGACCTGCATATTCTCGCTGATGCGAATGCGCTCGCTTCGCTTGCCGGCAACCGGCGCGAGGCGCTGTGGCAGTCGGTGGCTGCTGTCCCGGAAAAGGACATGCTGGCGGTCGCCGCCGTCGAAGATGAAACGCCGGAACTTGGCGCACCGTCGGAAGCAAACGACATTGTGGCGGACTACCGCTCGGTGGGTCTCACGCTCGGCCGCCATCCGCTGGAACTCTTGCGCCCGCAGTTGCTCGCCAATCGCCTCATGCCCGCCGCAACGCTGCGCACCTATCATGACGGCCGGCTCGCGCGCGGCTGCGGTCTCGTCACCGTGCGCCAGCGGCCCGGCACCGCCAAGGGCGTGGTGTTCGTCACACTCGAGGATGAGACGGGTAACGTGAACGTCATCATCTGGCCGACGCTGCTGGAGAAGCAGCGCAAGGAAGCGCTCAGCGCCTCGCTGCTGGCAGTCTACGGGGTCTGGCAGTGTCAGGGCGAGGTACGGCACCTTGTGGCGCAGCGGCTTGTCGATATGTCGCATCTCCTGGGCGGGCTGCATGCTGTCAGCAGGAATTTCTGCTGAGCCCGTCCATTCCGGATGTTGCACGCGTCGAGCCACAGCCAGCCGCAAGGTGTAGATTCTGACCAAAGGCAACTGCATCAGCACCTATTCATGTGACGGATACCGGAGGAACCGATGTGCTACTCGGCCCAGATTCAGGCGGATTACCGCAAGTTCGTGCGGATGTTCGGCGCAACGATGAGCATCCGTGAATTTGCGCAACTGTTCTTCGAGCGGGCCGAGGGTAACAAGGCAAAAGTGCCCAAGGCCATGGAGGATGCGTTCGCTGACCCGCAGACGGACGCGGAGCGTGAAATCAGGGCGTCCATCGACCGGTTCAATAGAGAGGAAGCCGCGCGGCTCGAACAGGACCTCTTCAAACACCGCACGCGGCTCGCGGAAGCCGAGCGCTCACTGGAGAGCAAAGCCACAAAGAAAGCGGCCGAAAACAAACGCATTGCCACCGACAAGATTCAATGGACGCTGGAGCGGCTGGACGACCTCCGCCGCACCGAGCCCGAGGCGCGCGACTTGCGCATCTTTCCGGGTCACTACGCACCTGTGATGGTGATGGAAAACGGTCAGCGCGTGGTGAAGCCGATGCGCTACCAGTGCCGCATCGCGGGCAAGCCGGCCTCATACGACGCCAGGTACCCCGGTACCTACAATGCGCGCCGCGACAGTCTCGAAGGCTTCTGGAAGCCGCTGTTCGGGTATTCGCATGGCGTGCTCGTCGCGAGCGCCTTCTATGAGCATGTGAGCCGCGCGAAGCTCGAAGGCCGGGTGCTTGCCGACGGCGAAGAAGACGAAGACGTGATTCTGGAATTCCGGCCCGAGCCGCCTCACGACATGCTTGTTGCCTGTCTGTGGTCGCACTGGTCGGCGCCGGGTGAGCCGGACCTGCTGTCGTTTGCCGTCATCACCGATGAGCCGCCATCTGAGATTGCAGCAGTCGGCCATACGCGCTGCCTTATTCCTATCAAGCCTGAGAATCTTGATGCGTGGCTTAGTCCCGATTCGAGCAACCTCCAGGCGCTGCATGCCATTCTCGATGACCGGGACCGGCCTTACTATGAGCACAAGTTGGCCGCGTGAAGAAAGACGGGGGTGCGTCCCTGGGAACGTCCCGTCACGGCCAACACCGGGAATCAATCGCAGGCCAACGCACGACGTTTGCGTGCTCCGGAACGCGGGGTGTCTGCACGCAGGTCAAACGTACCGCGATGAACCTGTCGACGGCATCGAATAAGGCCTCAATCGACGCGGGCTTCCGCAGGAAGGCGGTCCAGCACCCGCCCCGGTCGGTCGGTTCTGGCATGGACGACAGCAGGACGACCGGTAAGTCGGGAAAAGCCGCCTCGCGCTTGAGGCGCCGGCAGAGCTCTCCGCCGTCCATTTCAGGCATTTCCAAATCGGTGATGACCAGTTCAGGAAACTCTGCGTGGACTTTCCGGAGTGCGTCCCGACCATTATGCGCAAGCACGACACGATATCCGCGACTCTCCAGTACCTGTTGCAGCGCCCATCGGTTCTCAAGGTCATCGTCGACGAGCAGGATAGTGGACACGGTTAGACATACTCGAAAGAACCATACCAACGGTTTTCGCAAGCCGCGTACCTACCTGGTTCGAAACGTGCCCAGGACTGCGTGGTCTACTGAATTTCGCAAGCCACCTTCCTTGCGTGCGCTCGCCCGTTTGTTCCATCTTCTGTCTTCCCCGCATGCGCGTGAGTCTGCCGTTGAACTCGGCGTAAAGAACAAACCTAGGGCACGACTAACCGCGGAACAGAAATTGCGGGAGTCAGTGCAACGGGTCGGTCCGAGCCGGGTGACAGCTTCGCTTCCATACGAGGGACCATCATGCGAGTCGCTACGAGAGGATGTTTATTTTTTGCGATAGTTCTGAGCTTGTCTGGTGCTGTATACGCGCAAGGCGCGGGAGCGGCTGGCGGAGGGGGCGGTGCGGGTTCAGGCCAGGGCGGGACTGGGATGGGAACGCCCAATGCAAACGGAACTACGGAGTCGACATCTGGCGCGTCCGGGGCAAACACGATGGGAAAGTCGGGCGACATGTCGCAAAAGCAGATGAAGCCGAAGACGCAGAATAAAGGGATGGACGCGCCTGCGTCAGGGAGCGGTATGAAGAAGGCCTACTGACGGTGGATTGCTGGCGGGACCTGTCCCTGCACCAGGGACGTAACCTTCCACTCAGGAAACTGGAAGGAAGCGGAAATGAGTGAACAAAGGCGCGCTACCCACTTTGGCATCGTCGCCGCGGTTTATCCTGTTTTGCCCGGGTAGACTTCCACCGGCCTTTTCCTAAGCAGGCTTCCTGACATAAAGTGGCAAGCAGCCGGTGCGGGAGCATGATTTTCCTGCATCGGCTGTCGCGTGCGGGAAGTCCACCGTCGAACATCGTCGCGGTAGAACCCCGAGTCATCTCTCCTGTCGCACGACACAACCTCAGTACCTCCCCGTGCGGGCGCACCGTCAACTTTACAGCGCTTCTGCCGTACTGCGTCCACAGGAGGAGTGCCGCTCCAGGTGTTGTACTTCGCTAATTGCAGTGCTTTTCCTATACTGATTGTGTCGCAATCTGGTTAGCGCGACGCGAGCCGTATTTTCGGAGGACTGCATTATGAACAAGGACCAGGTCAAAGGCGTTGCTCAAAAGATGAAGGGCAAGGTCAACGAGGCAATGGGAAAGGTCACGGGAAAGCCGTCCCGTGAACTCAAAGGCGATGTTGAGCAAGCCGCAGGACAAGCCAGGAAAGATGTCGGTGATGCAAGGGAAGCGGCAAAGGACCGCGCAAAACGTCATCATTGACTGCGTGCCACCGGGGCCGTGGGGAACGCGTTCACCGAGTGTGGAAGGCACGTCAGGCCGCCGACTTGTGTAATCACTCGCCGGTCCGTTTCTCGATTTCAACGGCGACGGTAACGATGCTGACTCCGATGCGGGGTCGAGCTTGGTGGAAAGGTCTCCAATCCGGAGAGAATGCCGCGGCGGCGGAGTCAGCGCTTCGCCGGCTCGGTCCAAGGCCAACCCTTTTCGCATCCCGGGCGCATTCCGCTCGCCGAATGGCGCGGCGCCGACTGGTCCTACCTCGTTCGCAGCATCGTGCAATGGTTCGTCCATCGCGTCCTCCTCGTTTCCTGGGAACCCCTCTCCGAACCACTTGACCTTCATCCGGATATGACTGACATACCGGTACCAGTCGTCAGGGCTACAGTCAAAAAAGCTCGTGCTGAACGTTTAGCGTGGGAGTTCTGCGGTTGAGTGCTGTGTCGAGCAATTCCGTTGGCCATAGGACGAATGCGCCGACGATTCGTCCGCTGAAATTGGCCACCGTCATTTTCGGGGCGAGCGGAGGGTCGCGCAGGTTCCGGTCTGGGAGTCGTCCAGCCGTGCCATCGTATTCCGAGCGGCGAAAGACGCTCAGCGGTAACGAGGCTTGATATGAAATCACGGCTCAAAGCTAAACTCAAGGCTCAATTGACGGTAGCCGTTATCGCAGGCGCCGTCGCACAAGTCAGCGCGCTGCTGCTTTCCTTTACTGTTGACCTGAGCGCGGACGCTGTGTCGCCCACTACTCTCGTTTTATACGGCGCGGCGACCGTGCTACTCACCTATCGATGCGTCATTTTCGACGCGCGCAGGGCATTCAGCGCTGCGGTCAAAAAGCGTTATGTGATTGTCGAGGGCACTCCGCCCCACATCAACTGGATTCGCCCCATCTTTCCCGGGCGCTGGCTTGCACACCTGCATATTCGCCTGCATCCCGAACTTGTCGACGACAGGGAGGCGTGAAGCCGACTGCAAATGTCCTTGTCGCATGACTGGGCCGCCTTGCTGAGGTTAGGACTGGTCCGACAGTCGCCGTCGTCGCGCCTTCGACCGAAGTATGTCAAAGCACCGTAAGGCCCGCACGCAGTCGATGTTGCCGGTCGACCGACGCCCGCTCCGATATATTGTCGGCAATAAGACATTCCACCTGGCCAGAACAGACATGGCCACCAATCCTTCAGATTTCGCAACGACTGACTAATGGACCTTTGGATTCAACCGTGCGCTCTGTGCGCCGAGCTTTACGGAAAGTCCGCGGCTGAGCCTCCGCACGCGGACCTCACACTGAACGGAGTCGGCGCAGCCCCGGACCAACGCAAGGAAGAGCACTACACGTGCGTCCGATGCTCCGCGGTATTTGCCCGAATTCTTGCGGGCCCGGCGGCTCGACAAATCTGGATGGTGTTGAACGCAGGTCAGCACTAGGGAGGCGGCCTGCAGACTGAGCGGAAGCAATTTGCGTACGTTCACCCGAATTCACGGGCACTAACTCATCGTTTGGCGCTAGCTCCGCGGCGATTCGCGGGAGGGTACTTAGCTCCTGCCGTTGGCGCGGGCGCAATCCGCTCATGGCGGTCAAGCCGCTAGGTCGCCAGGCCATCGTACACACCCGACTTGGCGAGTTCCGATGCGATTTCCTTCAAGGTCGCAATCACAATCCTGATTGCCGGTGTCATGGCACCCTAGCTCGAACTGGCAAGCGTCACAAACCGGGTGAGGTTGGGCTTGACGATTCTTGCCGCTCGCAGCCGGCCAGCGCGAACATCCGGAGCAATGGCCCACGGTCCAAGCACCGCATATCCGCGACCGCTCGCTGCCACCTCTCGGGAAGCGGACGAGGGTTGTCCATCGTGTCTGAAATCGCCCGCCGCACGGGCGGGCGCCTCGTGCTTGCGAACACGAAGGTCGGGTTCCGAGCTCGCTACTTCCATCCGCTCCACCAGAAGGCCCGGTTGTGAGACCGAACCCGCTCGCGTGAAGAGCCACTGGCACCAGCATGAATCAACCAACGCCGCGTCGCTACAAGAACGCGACGCGCTCATGCCAACGCCAAACGGCGGGTTCCAAATCAATGGCTCGTAACAAGCGCCTTACAACATGTTCAGCGGAATCTTCAGATAGCTGACGCCATTTTCCTCGGAAGGTGGAAACTGGCCAGCCCGTATGTTGACCTGCACAGACGGAAGGATAAGAACGGGCATCGCAAGTGTTGCGTCGCGAGCTTCGCGCATACTGACGAACTGCTGTTCTGTTACGCCGTCGTGCGCATGGATGTTATGCGTACGCTGGGCGAGCACCGTGGTTTCCCATTGCGGCTTCCGACCCTCGGGTGGATAGTCGTGGCACATGAAAAGCCGGGTATCGCCCGGCAGGTCCAGCAGCTTTCGAATCGACCCATACAGTGAGTGGGCATTGCCGCCGGGGAAGTCGCAACGCGCGGTGCCGACATCCGGCATGAAAAGCGTGTCACCAACGAAGACGGCATCGCCAATCTGGTAGGCCGTGTCGGCAGGCGTATGACCCGGAACATACAGCGCCTTTGCTGTCAGGGCACCGATGGAAAAACTCCTCGTCTTCGCGGAACAGATGGTCGAACTGGGAGCCGTCAGGGCTGAATTCCGGCTCAAGATTGAAAAGCTTCTTGAAGACGCCCTGAACGGTGCGAATGTGTTCGCCAATCGCAACCTTTCCACCAAGCTTGCCCCGCAAATAATGCGCTGCAGACAGATGGTCCGCGTGCGCGTGGGTCTCCAGAATCCACTGCACGCGCAGGCCATGCTGGCGTAGGAATTCGATGACCTTGTCGGCATTTGTCGTTGAAGTGCGTCCGGCTTTAGGGTCGTAGTCCAGGACCGGGTCAATGACTGCGCATTCTGGATGCCCCGACTGGAAAACCACGTAAGTGACCGTGCCGGTGACCGGGTCGAAGAACGGTTCAACGTTGGGCTGCATCCTGACCTCCTCAGATGTCACGTATTCTATTCACAAATAATATATAAAGCAATATAATGTTTATATCCAAATTATAGGATGATGAGATGAGGCAGAAGTCTGTCCCAATCGACCTGTCGGTGATGCAGGCTTCGGCAGAGAAAGCCTGTGCGCTACTGAAGGTGCTGGCCAATCCCGACAGGTTGCTTCTGATGTGCCAGTTGTCGCAGGGCGAGTTGTGTGTCAGCGACCTTGAAGAACAGTTGGGCATACGTCAACCGACACTTTCGCAACAGCTTGGCGTCCTTCGCGATAACGAGCTCGTGGCGACAAGGCGGGAGGGAAAGAGCATCTTTTACTCCATCGCAAGCAAGGAAGCGATTGCGGTCATGAATGTGCTGTACGACCAGTTTTGCGCTCAATGACGATGAGGAGGTGCCATGTCGATTGATATTTCCAATTTCACACCGGGGCTGTCACTGACCGGAGGGGTGATGATTGGCATCGCAGCTGCTGTGCTTGTTCTCTTCAATGGGCGTGTTGCCGGTATCAGCGGGATTCTGGGCGGCCTGATGAACTTGCCGCAGAAGGATGCAGGGTGGCGTGTAGCTTTTCTTGCGGGGCTCGTCGGGGCCCCAGTTCTGGCGAGCTTGCTAGGTAATCCAATAGCGCTCGATATCGGGGCTGGGTGGGCCGAAGTAGTTGCCGCTGGCTTTCTCGTAGGCATCGGCACGCGTTATGGCAGCGGTTGCACGAGCGGCCACGGTGTCTGTGGCATCTCGCGGGGTTCCATGCGGTCACTTGTCGCAACGGCAACGTTTATGGCAAGCGGCATTCTGACCGTGTTTGTGACAAGGCATCTTTTCGGAGGTTGATATGGGTCTGCTGACCGCATTATTTTCCGGGCTTCTGTTCGGTGTCGGTCTGATGGTGTCAGGCATGGCCAACCCAGCGAAGGTACTGGGATTTCTGGACATCGCTGGTCAATGGGACCCGTCTCTCGCATTCGTCATGGCGGGCGCGATAGCCGTTGGCTCTGTCGCGTTCCTATTAGCGAAGCGGCGAAAGAAATCCTTGCTGGGTCGGTCCATTCAGATTCCAGCCGGTAAGCAAGTTACCTTGCGACTCGTAATGGGAAGCGCTGTGTTCGGCGTCGGTTGGGGTCTCGCGGGATTTTGTCCGGGACCCGCACTGGTCGCAATGGGCGCTGGCTTTCCGAAGGCGTGGGGTTTTGTGGGCGCGATGCTCGGCGGCATGGTGGTGTTCGAAATCATCGAGCGCGCGAAACTCACTCGGCAGCAGGCCTAAGATGCTACGCATCTACTTGAGAGCCGCCGTCCTCGCAGATGCGGTGGCTTTCTTAGGCAGGTGAATGGACGGCATGATTTTGCATGCGGTACATTCTTGGGACGTGTTGTCGGTCTCGTTCTCGCTCTGACGAGTGCGGGCGCTGCCATCGCAGCGTCCTCTTGGCGTCCTTCGTTCTTCGCCTGGAATTGCTTGACGCATCGCGGCCGGTTCCTTTAACTGTTTGCCGGTCCTACGGAAATGGCGCAATCAGGCACAGTTTGACAACGCGGAAATGTCATCCGATGAAACCGACCATACTTTTCTCTACGCTAATCGTGATGGCGGCTCTAGCCGCGCCGTTTGAATCGTTCGCCGTAGACGCGGAACGTCAGGCAGAGGTCGCGCAGCGAGGTGCGGAGGTCATGCCGTTCAGCCTCAAGGCCACGACTCACATCTTCACCAAATCGGACGATGGCGGAAGCCAGCAGGTGATTGCGAAAAACACGGCCGACAGCGTCCAGATTCGGCTGATTCGTGAGCACCTGCGTGGAATCCAGACGCAGTTTCAGCGCGGTGATTTTTCGGGACCTGCTCGTACTCACGGTACCGACATGCCCGGATTGGCGCAACTCAGAGCGGCAAAGCCCGGTCAAATATGGATTACGTACGAGGACATCAAAGGCGGAGGCGAGCTTACGTATCGATGCGATGACCCGAAATTAGTGGCATCACTTCACGAATGGTTCGACGCGCAACTCTCTGACCATGGTGCTGACGCGATGGATGGGCATGTGCATCATCAAGGGATGACGCAACCATGATTGTCATGCCGTGGTCCCGTTCGAGGACTGCTTTACACCGCAGGCACCGGTAGACATCCGGGTACTCAGATTTCAGAGCGAGAATTCCTCAAACGCTCTCAACGCATGGGTGGCATACATCATCGACGGGCCGCCGCCCATATAGACGGCAGTGCCGAGCACGTCTTCCAGCTCGGCCTTTGTCGTGCCTAGTTTCACCAGCGCCTGGACGTGAAAACCGATGCAGTCGTCGCAACGACATGCAATCGCTATCCCTAGCGCCACCAGCTCCCGCGTTTTTCGGTCCAGTGCCCCGCCTTTTGTCCCAGCCGCAGCGAGTTGTCCAAATGCCGTCATCAACTCGGGTTGTGACGCGCGCATCGCTCGCATCTGAATAGATACCGCGACTGTCAGGTCTTTGTAGTTGGCAATTCCGCTCATGTGCGCTCCTGTAGGTCGCGAGTTTCTAAAGCTGGGGTGTCGTCGGTATTCGGTTCTGCAGTATGTCTACTGTGCACCGGCAGGCGGTGGCCCCATGCGGTATTGCTGCTGCAACATCATGTTATTCATCATCTCCTGCTGCATTTGCAGGTATTGGTCGGTCATGTATTGTCGCTGCCGCAGTTGCTCGGGCGTCAGGCGCGAGTAGTAACCGCCCATATGACCCCAGCCTCCCATCATTCCGGGCCCAGCGCCGCCGCCCATCATGCCTGGGCCCATTCCACGTCCCATCATCCCCGGGCCCCACATCCCGTGCATGATTGTCATCGCGGTTCGCATTGTGGCCCAGTGCTGCTCGAGTAGCTTCTGGCGTTCCTGCGGGTCTTGAGTTTTGCGAATCTGGTCCATCTGCGCTTGCATTGTCTTCATTTGCTCCTGAAGCTGCGTCAGATTCTTGTCGAATTCAGCGGCGCCCGCGGGCGGCGTTTTTGAACTGCTTTGCGGCGCGCCGGTGTCCTTCGAAGCAGCTTGCAGGACCGGGGATGTCAACGCGATACCGGTAACCATCGCAACTAGCAGCTTTTTCATATCTCCTCCCTATGGACGCGCGACTCAACAACGGAGCGTGTGCAGTCATCGTCCACACAAAGGCTACATGTCAGCACCGCCCTACCCTTGACACTCGTCAACGAAACGGCTGCAGTCGTTGGGCAAGTGATTTGATTCTCCATGCGAGGAAATGCCGTTCCATCGTTTGCGACTTGACCGAGGTCAATAACTCGTCCTTCAAAGAGACGAGCATGACGGAGCGGACACGGCCGTGGACTGGTTGGACAGCTGAAGTACATGACGTGTTTGAGCGGCGCCGGTGCTGCGCGACCCGCCTCTGCGTGCGTCGACGTGGGCGCGACCTCTGTTCTGTTTAGCGTTCACCTTTACTGATTCGCTGAACATGATGCCGAAGTGGTTCAACACCGCCCGCGTACGACGCGCCAGCCGTTGCGGTCAATCCGGACGGGCCGGGAGATACGTGCGTCAAACGTATGGCACGGATGGCGCACGTCTACCGACTTGCATGTCATGGCCGGATGCAACCGTCGACCAGCGTACCGGCGTTTGCCCTGTAACGGCGGGCGGGGTTGCGTCGTCGAGACTTCATACTGAGGCTGGTTCACTGGGCGATTCTGGAGGTAGACATGTTCCAGACGATTCGACGCACGGTCCTGTTGGCGATAGTCGGCTTGTCATCATTTGCGTGTCAGGAATTGGCCTTCGGCGCGCCCCCCGAGGCGAGTCCAGCAAGCGATGCCAGGATATTTGCGGGAACAAGCTCCGCGCGCGCAACTGCGACCGTCGTGGGGGTTCAATCTGACACCAACAGCGTTTTGCTACAGATGTCGCCCGACAAGGTGGTGAAGGTTCAGGTCAACCCGGACGTCGGCAACGTAGGACTGCTCAAACTTGGAGACAAGGTGAACATCACGTACACGCGTGCCTTGCTGCTCCATGCCGATAAGGTTGATTCAAAGGGTATACGTGAAAGAGTCGATACCGAGATGACGATGCCCGCATCGGGGGGAACTACAACGTCGGTACATGGGGTCCGTGCAATAGTAACTGTAGAGAGCATTGACGCCACGAAAAGGTTAGTGACGTTACGGGGACCCACGCGCACGGTGACGCTTATCGCATCCTCAGGCCTTCCGCTTGGCAATCTGAGGGTCGGCGATAGCATCCGGGCAGACTATTTGGAGGCGACTGCGGTGCAATTGACCCGGGACGGCGCTCCGTTGCGATAGCTGACTACATCTGGAGAGACGGCACTTTCTGTGTTTGCTCTTTTTGCGCAGCACGCAACGGCCGCTCTCCTTCGCCCGAAAACGCTGGTGGCCCTGTCGCCAAAGGCATAGCACACGCCCCGGGGACCAGTCGCAATCTGAAGGTCAGCGGGCGATGTCACCTTGCCCGTTCGCGAGCAGTTTTCTCTCCTTAGGCAGGCGCAGGCCTGTCACTTGTGCGCTTCAGCCAGAAGTAGCGCACTACGTCTTGCGCATGGCATAGTGCGGCATCTCAACTCCGGAGGTGGGAATGGCGACCTTGGAATCCTTGCAAGCAAAAATCCAGAAGCTGCAGGCTCAGGCAGAAGCGCTAACCGCAAAAACGTCGCGTGCAGTTATCGAGAAGATTCGCGGTTTGATGGCAGAACACGGTCTGACGACCGCTGACATCGATGCACATGCTAACGGCAAAAAACGTGGACCCAAGCCGGGCGCTAAGGCCACCGCCAAGTCGTCGGCTTCGGCCGCAAAGTACCGTGACCCGAAGACGGGCGCGACATGGTCAGGCTATGGTCGCGCGCCGGGCTGGATTGCCAGCGCTAAGGACCGGTCGAGGTTCTTGGTTGAAGGTAACGCAGTGTCGTCCGCTCCTGCTGCCAAAAAGTCAGCAAAGGCCGGCAACTACGTGCGCGGTCCCCAGCCAGCGCTCTATCGTGACCTCAAGAGCGGCGCGACGTGGAGTGGACGTGGGCGCGCGCCGGCTTGGATTGCTGACGCCAAGGACCGCAGCAACTTTTTGATTGACGGCTCCAGCGCGGCGGCCGATGCGAAACCGGCGGCCAAAAAGGCCGTTGCGAAGCAGGGTGCGACCGCGAAGAAGACTGCTGCCAAGAAGGCCACGAGCGCGAAAGTGCCGGCTAAAAACGCAGTAGCGAAGAGCACGGTGCCGGCTGCAGTCAAGAAAGCGTCGGCAAAGAATGCACCTCGCAAGGCCGCAGCCGTGCCGACTCCGATGGCGGCAGTCGAGTCTGGCACGGAGTTGACGACCTGAACACAGTTGGCAGGCGCCCGGTGGAACAGCGATTGTCTTGTTCCACCGGGTACGCCAAGTCGACAAACTCCTATTGCGCCTTCGCTGCCTGGCGCTGCGCGGCTTGCTGTTGAGCTTCCTGTTGCGCGCGCTGCTTCGCAAGGTGCCTGCCGACCATGCAGCCACCGACGGCACCAACGACAGCGTGGTGCCCCGCGTAATGCCCAGCGACTCCGCCTACCACCGCCCCCTTGAGGCAGCCGGCGGCGTTGGCAGTTCCCGTCGTTGCCAATGCCAAGGCAGTGGCCAGCAAAACTATTCTTATCGGGCTATCTTTCATTCGAAGGTACTCGGTGGTTATATGCCAGAGATGTGGTGCCTTCAGGCATCGTTTCAATACCCGCGCCAATCACGATGCTCTCGCCACTCGTGCTCGCGCCATTCCTAGCGGCGCCATTCACGTTCACGCCACTCGCGACGTTCGCGCCATTCGCGAGCTCGCCAGTCGCCGTCACCGCCGTACGCGACGGCGACTGACGGCGGACCGTATACGGCGGGAGGCTGCGGAGCATAGACCACGGGAGGCGGTGGCGCGTACACTGGCTCTGCCGGCGCATAGACTCCGACCGGAATACCGATGCCTACGCCAATGTCGACATGCGCCGACGCGGCGGTGGACGCTGCCAACGCGGCTAGACCGAATGCAACTCCAACGATTTTGGTATTCATTTTTCCTACTCGCCCGCACGCTCGAGTGCAATGCCAGTGACTATGGCTCGTAGTGTAGGAGGCGATGTCGGACACATATGAAACGGCGGTGCGAGATTGTAACGCGACATTACTAGCGATAGCGCACCGCGAAGCGGCTGCCTCGCTTTCGCATTCCGCGGAATCTCACAAGCGCCCAGTTGACTAACGACTGTGACCGCCAAGATAGAATGCGGTACAGTCTATTGGTCCGTCAGATGGACGCCCCCGTCAAGACCGCGAAACGTTTGCCATGAATTTCTCAATACCCCCCGCCGACTACGCTCACCGCACGGAATTTTTCAAATTGGTGGCAGGCACAGAAACGTCATATAGCGAGGCAGTTTTCAGCTTTTTGGCCGTTCGGGACGGCGAAGACGCGCTGACTCTTTTCCAGGGACATTTGCAACTGTCAGCGAATCCGCACGGAAGCGGCGGTCTGGTCGTTGAAACGCCATCGATTTGCGGCGTCTCCTTGGCTCTTTCCGAGTTGGGTATAAATTGTTCGACGCTAGAAGATGCGCTGCGAGCGGAGGGCGTTAAAACCCCGCTCGGTCGCCTGCGATGGGGTACAAGGTTGGGGCAAGAAGAAAAGAGTCTTTCCGCATACTTCGAGCGCTTCCATCCGGACTTCAATGAACAACAGGCTCATGCGTTCGTCTTGACTATATCCGGAACGCGCTACCTCTTCACAAATAACAGCGCGCAATTCCAGAATGACTTGCGTGCTGCCGCCACTCCATATGACTCGGTTGCGGACCTCGCTGCTGAGCTTGGGCTGCGCCATCTTAGATGGGACATGTGCGTGCTAGACATCTCCGCACAACCAATGGTTTCCGTCGACCTGAACAGGACCATCCAAGGCGCAACTGCCACGCTGGGGTTAGTGGCTGCAAAAGACGTGGACGTTACCCCCGCGCGATTGGGATACCGGGTTCAACTGGCAGACGGACAAATCGCGACGCGTGGAGCGGTCGACGGCCCGCTCTTGAAATGGAACAAGTTCGAGACGCACCAGGTAGGGGAGTTTCAATTGAGCATTCCGCAAGGCGCAGCGGTCCAATGCTTCGCCTCCTACAACGGGCAATGGTTGCACCAAGGTTGGATTGCCGACCCGCATGCATCCATCAATGCCCGTCGAATAATACATGAGGCGTTCGACGAAGGATTGTCGCAGACGCAGAGGTGCTTCTTCGATAAGAAGACAAAAGAGACCAATGGGCGCGTGGTTGAGACAGGCGTTGCTAACTTACTCTATATGCTCGGCTTCTCCGTGGACCCGCTAGCAGCGTCCCACATGAGTGATGGGCCGGACGTGCTGGCGAGTACACCGGACGGCGACCTAGCTGTCATCGAATGCACAACGGGCGCGCTGAACAACGACGGAAAGCTGTCGAAATTGTTGCTGCGGTTGAACACGGCTCAAGACCGCCTTACTTCAATGGGGCATAAGCATGCCCGTTGTGTTGCCGTAATGGTCACGACTTTGCACTCTGAACACTTAACCGACGTTCAGGAAGCGACCAGAAAAGGAATCGTTGTTCTGACCGCCGAAGGTCTCAACTCGTTACTGGGACGGACGAAATCGACTCCAGACGCCAATCGATTGTTCGAGGAATGGTGGCAGCAAGCCCAGCCAGTTGATTCGATGCAGCAAGAACTCGGGGAGCATGTGGCGTCGTCATTGCTGTCGCAGACTCGGCACACTCTATAGGCGTTGCCTTGTACGGGGTTAGTGAAGAGGGCATCGCCGTCGTAGTTGGCAAACGGCCGATAACTAGATTGCTTGCGTAGCTTAGCTGCCGTATTTGATTTCTAGAAATTCTTTAAAGCTCAGCTGGCCGCTGAGCAGCTCACACGTCATCCGGTTGGCATCCTCGGCCGATAGAAGACCCTCCACGGCAATTACGCAATCTATCTCCAATCGCTCAAGCAAGGCGTTTATCTGGGAGATGATGTGGCTTCTGAAGATGCACTGTGACCTTTCAGCAGTGGCACTGCGATACATGTTGTAGAACTCTGTCGTGCGTTCGGTCGATAAATCGCGGCAATTCCATCCCCACGAGTGAGCAAGCTTATAGCGAAATATGTTGTTTGACCGAGCGTATGCTGTGACGTCGAAGTTACTGGGATTCCCGCCTCGCTGCATATCCATCGAAAGAAAATGCGGGCCAAGGCTGTTGAACTTTCTTAGGCCCGACAGCAAGCGTCTATAGCCGCGTCGACCACCTAGTTCACTGGGGACATCGATGTGCCACATCGCAGAAAGCGGTACCCAACGCAGCGCGGGGCTTTGCCAGAACTTCCGGTCTTCAGGGTTGAGATATTGGACCGCAAAGCCAACGAGCCGGAACAACCTTTTCGTCGTGACCTGGTGAAAAAAAGTTGTCCCGTCATCCCGTGGGATGAGCTCAAACTGTGCTCGCCCCTCCCATGCGATTCCTTTCGCGAGAGTGTCGACGGCAAGGGCCAGTTTGTCTTCGGGCGAACGGCCTTCATGGTCGGACAGGTCATCCAACACTCGAAGCGCCTTTCGCCGCGAATCTTCGGTTCCAGTCAGGTGGACCGAGAATCCTTTCTTTCTGGCGCGGTGAAGTGGCATCGGGTTGGAAATATCTTCAGCGAACATAAAAACGTTCGGAATGATATCCTCTTGGGATTGGCGCAGGCTCGGAAGGAATCTGGCAAGGCGCGGAGACCATTTGGGCCGTGGTTTTCCGGACATCATTTCGCGGTGTCCTCGTCAGACGGTGTGGCGATGTCGTACTGTTCTTCGGCAAGCTCATCCGAGAGGTTGGTCCGTTTCCAGTATTCGTTCAGATTTTCAGCGCCGGGCTTACGGGCCACGTAAAGTCCGACAAAAATGTCGATTCCTTCGTAGTCCAATGCGTGAGTGCGCGACGCAACCGCCTTTACCAAGGGACTCGTGTGTATAGCCTCTGTCTCGTTCGCCATATGCCAGGATTCATTCTCAACCGGCTTACGCGGGAGTTGTTCGAGCTTGTCTTCAACCCGTCGTTGCCACTTCGTTCGTAGGATGTCGCGTGGCTTGGCGCCTAGACCAGATTCAACGAAGTTGACCAACGCGACGATGCCCGCGAGCCTCTTGCCGTCGGCGAGGTGTCTGTCCCATGTAGACCGAACGATGCTCCACATGGCGTTATTCCCATGAAATTCGGACAACAGCAACGCGTAACCGCTAACATCCATCAGGTCGAGTACAGGTGCGGCCGCAATTCTTAGATTCTGTGTTGCCAGCCAGTCCGGACCATCGTTTGAATGCAATTTCCCGAACTGGTTCAGGCATCCAACGAAATATCGGGTAAAAACATCCTGTAGAAGCTCGGTGTCTTCGTCAAGCAAAGCTTCGAGTACAGCCTCGCCGGAGAAGTGTAGGAATTGGCCTGCATAGTCCGGATATGTTGGCGGTCGTTCCAATGCACTTAGCCGCGTCTGAAGACCCGACATCGTCTTGAGAAGCGCAATTTTCATTTCGCCCAGTTTTGCTCGGGTCGACGTAACATCGAACTTGGCCCACGGGAGTTCCGTCAGTTTCCGATTATCGCTCATCTCGGACCAGGTGCGCCCCCAGACAGCAACCTGCTCGTTGAGCTTGTGCCAGTACTCCCATTGCCGACTGAGCGTTGCAGCTGTCATCCAGTGAAGCTCCGCCGCTGAGAATGTGCCTCGCAGTGTCGCGTATGTGTCAGGAAGTTTGCTCGTAAGCACGGCGATATTTTGTACAAAATGCTCCGCTTCAGGCTGTAACGCGAGCTCGCTCAGATACCAAGGAGGCGAGACTTCTTTCCCTTCGACAGCACGCTCAAATGCCAGCCTCGGCGCCAAATACTCAATTTGGCTTAGCACATAGTCTTCAAAGCCGGCCCGGTAGTAGCTGTTCGGGTTTGACCAATCAATGGCTTCTATGCGAGTAAAGATGTCTGCGCGTCGGAATGAGGCATATCTTTCCCGCAACGCAAGGCTTAGGGCGATGGGCATCGAGGCCAGGCCCTCAGCGACGGCAACCTTTTGAACTGTCTCAGCTTGCGCCACCTCCGATTGCTCAATTGCATCGGTAGTACGGGAGCAGGCTTGATGGAAGACATCGAATGCGGAGTCTGCCCATCCCTGCCTAGCTAGGGTAGTGGCATAGTTTTCGATGTGTTGGAGCGCCGTAAGAGCGTTGTCCCATTGTGCGTTTCGAACATTGACGGCCAGGCAGTCCAACAGAACGGTAACTAGGCGCTCTTCAAGCCATTCACGATTGACCTCGGTGTTCGGTGCGATGGTTGTGCCGGTCTCGGTGGCTACAGAAAGCCTCATGTCGTCGGTTCGATACCATTCTCTATGGCGATAGATTTGTTGATACCACCGGCTATCCGTCGGAATCTCGGACTTCTTTGTCCTGTAATAAATGAGAAACTGGGTGGTACGCAGCGAGACTTCGAGGAGTGGCGTTCCGTTGAGATGTGGTTCTGCAAGCAACAGGTCTCGGAGGGTCTCCAGAACCGTGACGGACTTTGCAGCTTGCTTATATGCGTGGTGTTGGAATGACTCGTCTTGCCATTTGAGCCGCCCGACGGTAACCGCACTCATCCAGCGATGCAGCTGCTCAAAAATGTGTATGGAGAATTCTGCAGGGTCGAAGAGATGAAAGACCCGTTGACCAAGCTTCACGAATGCGAAAACGCCAACCCCAGCGGCAATGGTTACGAGTGGAGGTGCAATGTAGATACGGTCAAGATTCGACAACCTCAAACAGATGAGAACGAGACACAGGTAGGTCAAAAACGACAGGAACTGCATGTAGACGTTGCCGAATCTGTCCTGTGCGAGCAAATCGCGTAGGTTGCTCGGCACCTTGGCGTACATCGCGCTTCCGACTGTCGCAATCGCAGCGTAATACAGGCCGATGAACACACCGCCAATACTGCTGATTGCAGCGAGGAAGGTCACATAGTCAGAGTCGTTAGGAACCGAGTAGCCATACTTCGCGAAGAGGCAGCAGAGCCACGGATTGCTAAACTGCAGAACAGACGCAACAACGATGGCCCGAAACCATGGCGCGGCCGTCACTCGGCCGATGCCGATAAGAGACAGGCTGTTCGTTCTGACGTCTTTGAGTGATTGGTTCGCTTTGTAGAGACGGGACGTGAACAGAAAGGTGACCTTTCCGAAAGTCCTGCGAGCGTTCCAGAAGGCCCGGTATTGGGCGAACCTAAGGAAGAGATATGTCTTCATGGCCCGGTCTGTGCGGAGTCCGCCACAAGCGGACCCTCATCGTTTTTGTTCGTCATGTGCTAATTGTGGAGCGCAGAGCGGACGTGTCAAGCGTAGCGATAAGTGACCAACTTTTTTCCAGACACGTCTAACCTGTACTAGCTGACGCCTCAACCGCCATCTATACTAGCCCGCTAACGGGGCCCGGTCCTGGCGAATTCGTTATCAGCCGCTGGCTGCGCATGCTCGGGAGAAATCTTCAGCGTTAGTCTGGGGGCAATCGGGTCATCTCGCTGAGATGCAAGGTCTACCTGGGGCCGGACATTCAACGAGACGCTATGCTGACGATATATCGGCCCGGCGTCGAGAAATATTTAGCGGTTACTATTCATAAGATGCTTACTCCGGTGTCGAGAAATTCCAGAGGAAGGAGAGACGGATTGTTTCGTCTGATTCTGGCGTCCATTTGGTGCCAACGCATTTTTCTTCTTCAAACTCTGAGAATACGAGCGTCGCGAAGTCCTCTAGCGGTACGAGATAGCAAGCGTTAGAAGACATTGGCGCTGCGTGAATCGGCATCTCTCCCAGGTGGCCGACAACGCTCGCCGCATCGTCGACGTGTCGATAGCTGAAGGCAAGCGCATCTGCGGCTTCGCCCGGGCCCTCGCGCAGCTGACGAAGCCATGTTGGTGCGCTTTGAATCGGAACGAGAATAGTTGGGGTGCCGCCCTCCCGTTGAATCCGTTGCCTCTGTCTTGCCAGTTCATCGAGAAAGAGGTCGGCGCTCACGTCAGGTAAGGGAGCAGCATCCTTTACGCGAAGATATTTTACGAGTACGTTCGACGCAATCTGCTCACCGACCGGCTTGTTATACGACTCGATAGAACGGTCATGTTCGCCTTCCAACGGCGGCTCGGTGAATAAGCCTTTCCTTACGTTGATGAAGTTCAGTCTAGAAACGTCATCGGAACGAGGCTTTGTTACAAACGTCGTAGCGACGGACAGCGGAAAGGTCTTGCATTGCCTGTCCAAGACGTAGCGCGAAACTGCGGACGACGCGAGACTCAACCGGTCGTCTGCGATTTGTGCATCCGCGAATATGGCCTGTCGCGCTTCGGAGGCGGCGGTAGATAACTCATTCAGCTCGTTTGTCAACGCAGTTCGTGCAACCTCAGCATCGGTGGCTTTGCCTAGAGCTCGTCTCACTCTTTCTACCAAAGGCAGCCTTGGTGCGAGAGCGGGCGAGTTCAACGCATCGCCGAGAAGTCGAACGAAATGCCGTAACTGCTCAAGCTGGTCCATATCCCGAGACCATTGCGGGACTGCCAACGTTGGAGTGAACACGCCAAATGGTGTGCGGCCTCCCGCGACTGCAAGTAGAAGTTCGATTTGAGTGTTAAGGAGCGACTGCATATCGGCGTCGCCCGAGCCGGAAAATACTCGCCCGCCAAGACGGTCAGGTTCAAGGGTCTCAAACATCGCGCGTACGATTCCGTCGAGTCGACTGGCGTATCGCCTGTCCGCTATTTGTCCTCGTATCAGGTGCAGCCAAACTCGATGAAATTCGGAGATTTGGCTCAGCGCCACGGTGCCGCCTTGAATGTAGCTTCGACCCGTTATTAGCGCAATTACCAATTCGAACGAGAATGCCGACGCGTCGGCTGTGTCTTGTGTCCACGACAGGAGTACAAGCGCACTCAGAAAGCGGATATCCACCCAGTACCGCCGCAGCACTGTCGACGCAAGTGCCACAGCGATTATCGGTTCTTCGTCACCCTCCGGAAGGTTCTCAATGGAAGGACGGACGTCAGACCAAACATCGTCAATGCAGGCAAGCGTGTGAACAGGGAACTCTCCTTCGGGCAGCGGATGACCATCAAACTGGACTTCCTGCGACGCCCACCACTTCAGTAGCGAATCGACCAGATAGAGCGCGGCTACTCGGTCTCCGCGGACGACCGCTCCGGAAAACATCTTAAGCAGGCATCGAAGATATTCCGCGGCGAACCGTAGTTGCTCCGAAAGTACCCGCCAAGCATCGCTTGCATTTCCGAACGACGCGCGAATATCGAGGTAACTGCCGGCTTCCCAACCTTCGATAAAAGTCTTTATGGCGGACTCGTACTGCTTGGACACCGGGAGGGGCAAGACCACAGCATTCGCCGCGCCGCGAGTCGTGAGCCCCCTCTCATCGGCCTTCGATTGCCACCACAAACCGAGTCGATGCGACATCAGGGATGACAAACTGAGCACACATGCGACGATGTCCGGATGCTGACCGCGTATGCGATTGAGCAAGCGGTAAGGGACATAGCAACACCGGTCATAAAATGCAGTTTGTAGATTGTCGTCGGTCACGGCGGCAATGAGAGGTTGCCGGTACGCCCGTACCCATTCGTGGTGGAGGGGCAAACCAACCATCTGATAAGCGTTTCCGAGCAGGGTGGCGTTGTCCTTCGTTCCGTCATTCCTAACAAATGCCCCCGCCAGTATTAACTCGGCA
>JGI25156J39149_1000510_pt1 | contig 22660 bp, 36 predicted proteins | sample AraplaCL_Col_mMS_FD_39149 | JGI IMG/M metagenome (IMG submission 39149)
GGTGACCGAAGTGGACACCGGCTTCCAGCATTTGACGCATGGTAACTGCCATGAAAATCTCCGCGAGGGTTGGGTCTTAAGCCGGCTGCCGTATCCGGCGCGCTGCCATCTCTCTGGCTTAACGCGACGGACACCCTGGGTGCGCCGGCTTGCGAGTCTGCTGCTTTGTGTTGCCTTTTTATGCTTCCGCTTTCGCTTCTGCATTACCTCATGGCGCAGGCAACCGGCGCCATGAGAAGCCATTTCTGCCGCTTTTTTGCCCGCATGGACAAATAATGCAAGACAGAGATCGACTTAGCCAAAGATTATAGCACGCGACTATGGCACGACTCAACCTGCCCGGTAGTCCTGAGGTAGCCCTGTTTATGGCCGGCGGGTTGCACCCTTTAGAACACCGGCTGCCTTGAACAAGCCCGCACGGGACGCCGCGAAAGCCGCCAGCCCGGTCGCAAAAGCCTGCGGCGGCGGGAATATGGTGCGATAATCCTGCAATAAATCGCATTTCAGGCCCGACTCATGGCTATTACGCTCAACCATCGAGGAAGGTATTTCAATCTGGCGCGTACTGGCGCTAAACCCTTACCAAATAAGGCTTTACCGGGTTTGGACTGAATCAAAGTGGCGCGTTCTGGGTTAAAATTTGGTGGAATTCTGGTGGAATTTTCCAAGGACTCCAACCATGCCCGCCGCCCCCGCCCTGTCATTAGTAACGCCAGCGCAACAATCACCAAAGGTGCAACCCAAGCCCTTTGACCCGGCTAAAAAGCCGGACGTTGAAAGCGCCCTTCCCGGTTCAAAGATGCCCTGCGGCAATCGCATGTACCTGTACACGTCCCTCAAGGGCGTTCGGACCTGGCGCTGGGCGTACCGGCTGTTTGATCCTGCAAAGAACGCGGACGGCCAGTACGAGATCAAGCTGGGCGACGCGTCCACCATGTCTTTCAAACAGGCTGACGCGGCACGCGCCAAAGCGTGGTCTGAGTACGTCGAGAAAGGCCAGCATCCACCTCAGCACCGCACCGCCAAAGCTGCCGACAAAGCCAAAGCCGTTGAGGCGACGAAAGCCGCCACCGTCTGGACTACGGTCGAAAGCTGGTTCAAGGCCAGCCGCGCTGGCTGGGTGCCGTCCTACGCGCTACAGGTCGAAACGTATCTACAAAGATACTGCGGCACTGCCACGGCGCTGGGTGCGCGTCCGGTGGCGCTGGTCACGCGTAAGGAGATAAAAGACGCCCTCGTCGCGATTGCAGGGAATACCCCTAGTGTCGCGCGGCTGATCAAGCAATGGCTTAACGCTGCCCTTGAGCATGCGGCGGACGGCGGCGAGATAGTGGTCAACCCGATGGCGGGCATGAAAACCAAAACCGCCGCCCCTTCCCCTGAAACCGTCAACAGCCCCGCCCTCAATCCCTCCGATCTGCGAACGCTCTTACAGTCCGTCCACGGTTACAAAAAAGATCGGCGCATCCGGCTGATGCTGTTGCTGCTTGCCCACACTTGCGTGCGGTCGTCGGAATTGCGGTGCGCTGACTGGTCGGAGTTTGATCTACAGGGCGCGCGGTGGACGATCCCAGCCAGCCGCATGAAAATGAAACGCATGCACGCCGTGCCGCTTACTCGTCAGGTGGTCGCGCTGCTCGAACAATTGCAGCACGTTAGCGGCACTACCGGCCTGTTGTTCAAGAACGAAAACGATCCAGCGCGGCCCATGCCGCAATCGTCAGCGCGCGAGGCGGTTTATAGACTCACGGCAAAGGAATTCACCCCGCACGGTTTCCGTTCTACTTTCAGCACGCTGGCGAATGAAGCGGATTACGAGCCGCGTTATGTTGAGGCGGTGCTAGCGCATGGCAAAAAGAGCAAGGTCGAGGCGAGTTACAACAAGGCGACGTATTACGCCCAGCGAGTACAACTTATGCGCGAATGGTCTGATTATCTGGATACGCTGATTATCGGTCCGTCTAAACCGTGACCGAAATATTTTGTTTTTACCTATTGCGTTCTGGCGCATACAGGCGCATATTAATTCTGTAGGGCGCTAGACAGGCGTCCGAGTAGTATCCCGGAATGGAGTCCGATCAACCTGGCTAGCACAGCAGGACGGACTCCATTTTCTTTTTGGGTCTGCTGATCGGCTCCGCTCCTTAACCTGCGGCGTATTGCGCCCATTTAATTAGTGGAGATTCAGATGCTTACTTTGGTTGATAAATCGGCCCCTCTCGTCAAACTGGCCTACCAGGCGGCTAAAGACGTTGGTTGCGAGATTCAGCCAGTTGAAGGTCGCGATACTTTTCGGCTGGTCGAGCGCAAAACTCGCTACCTTCAAAGCGACGAGCAAGGCGTAACGATGGAACATATCGTTGGACTTTGCGAGTGCATCGCCACACGGAAGTCCTCGGAATGGTTACGTAAGTCGATGGCAATTACAGAATCAGCGAAAAAATTCGGCATCAAAATGCCTTTGTATGTTCCAGACATTGCTGTATTTGGCGAGGATAAAACCTACTGAGGTATCAAAGTTTGCAGACGCATTGCGGTGCGTCTGCTTTCTAATCTACCGAATGGAGTCGGGCATGTTGGGGAACAACCATGGCAGTGCAGTTCGTAAAACCCGGTGTTGGCGCAATTGATTGCGCAGAATCGAATGCTGTTGTAGCAGATACCGTTGGCCTACCTTATAAGGTTTCGGCCAAACCCGTCTCCATGGAATACCTTCGCGGCCCCGGTAGTTTGCGGGTTCAGCATCTGATGTACCTGTATAATTGCTCTCAAAGCGCAATTTACAGAAAGATCAAAGCGGGTCACATTCCTGCGCCTACTGGCACTGATCCCCGCCCGTGGTGGTCGAATGAAGTTATCCGCCAACATCTGAAAGGGCTTGACGCAATCAATTGCGCAAGCGACGGGGGTGTGAAATGAACCCGCTGCTGATCGTGCTGTGGCTTGCGTTGTTCCCGCTGTCGTACCGGCTGGTGTGCTGGCTGGCAACTTCCCAGCGCGGGCGATGATGACCCAGAAATTTATCGTACTCACCAGCGGTACAAGCTGTACTTTGCAATCCGACTGCAGCGGCATGCTGGATTCGGTGCAATTGATTGCAACGCGCGAGGTGCGTGCGGGTGACAACATTCGACTATTGCCGCCAAAACATATTATTATGAAAATTCGCGCCAATGTACCGCGACCATACCGCTATGATCGATGCGAAAGATACGCTGGGCTGGTGCTTCACATTAGGGTCGATGACCCTGAGCGTGTTCGGCTTTGTGTTCAGCACTTATGCCAGCGCACTCATCGCCCATCCCACCGAGCCGCCGCCCATCGTCAATTTCTTGCGCTGGTTTTGCCGCTTTGTCGCACTGTTACTGATCGTCCTTTCGGTTCTAGCCATTTTTGTCGCGAAACAAGCGTGTGCGCCCTGGAGTACTTGGGTCATCGTTGGCGCGCTCGTTTTGACATCTGCGTTTTGTGCTGCGTTGACATTCAAGATGAGGCACTGACATGCCGTTATTCACGCAAGCCGACCAGCTCATCCTTGATGGCGTTCAGTTCATCCAACACTATGCGGCCAACAGATGGGGATACCTGCAGGAGGGGAAGCACACCTATCGCGCCCTGTCAATATCGGGTGTACAGTTATTACCAGTGCAACTGACGATTATGCTGTCGGCAAGGTTGCAAACGTGTCCTCTGTTCGTAACCAAACTGAAGCACGATCGTCCTTTTGCATATTCTTCGGTTTATGGCTACTGGGCGGTGCCACTGGCACGCTATATGCTCGATAACGATTGGGTAGACATCATCAGGCCGTAAGGGGATTAACATGGTCGGAGAAATGCAACATATGTCTCTTCGGGATCTTTCGGATAGAACCGAAGCCTTCGTCACTGAAATGATCAAACCGTTGGAGCACTACGGCGTGGTGGACAGTACAACGAGCACGGACGCGCGCAAGGATATGCGGGGGCTCTACGCGCAGGCTTTCGTCCAGTTGATGCGACACCACTACATCATTGACGACTAGCCTGATGCTGTGCGGCTCTTCCTCCTGTAGGTGCGACCGTCGTTGCAATTGATTGCACTCAGCGAGTGCGGTACTGCACCTACTGGCGTGACCTAGGCTCATTTAGGCAGCGACGCGCAAACCACCGGCTCCCACATACCGCGTTCGGTATCCGGTTCAATGTTGACCGGTGGCAGCGGGGTATCGAATGACTTTATGATGGTGTCACCCACGCTGAACCTGCCAGCCAGCACGGTCATCATGTCGCCCGCGCAATCGAAGTCCGCGCGAAAGGAATAGGCATCGTACGGCCCGATACCCATATCATTTCTGTTGTGCGCGTACTTGATACGCATCCACAGATTGACGTGCTGGCCGTGCGTCCTGATCGACCGCCCGCTTACCTGTGTCTCACTCCCTTCATGCTGGTTCCACCACAGCGTTTGCCATTCGGCAGGAGGCGCTGCCCTCGCTGTCGTCGCTGCTGCTACCAATGCCACGGCCAGTAATTGCCTGTTGTTCATGATGCCCCCCCCGATTCGTGCTTGATCGGCCTCGCTGATGCAGTCGCGCGCCTAGTCTGTGCAATCAATTGCGCGGGGCTAGGTGGCGGCGTCAGCGTTGGCGTTATCACGTACGCGCATGACCACCTGACGGCTGGTCCTGCTGCCATGTAGTTACCGATTGGTGTGCTGGCTGGCAAAAATTGACGGCCTAGTTGGCGAACGGCCATTGATATACTCTCGAACGAGGAAAATTGCCTTCAACATGCCCGCAGCGGTCGAACTGGCCGATTCGGGCTGAGATCAAAAAACGAAATCGTTCCGGGGTATCCGCATGGAAGTTTTCAGCAGACTGTTCTCCACGCTGACCAACGCAAAGTTTCCGGGTGGTGTCGTCGGGCGGAACCTGTATTCAGCCGCCTGCGTTTGCCTTGCCTTGGCGGTGGTTGCGTTTGCGGCACGCGCGTACCCGTGGATTCTGGCGCTTATCGTGGTTGCGATTGTCGGCGTGTATTGGCGGGGTTCATCCCGAGCAGACAAGTTTGCAACCGCGAACCCTCAACTTGCTACGCTGGAAGGTGCTCAAATCACTACGCATCTTAAAGCCGTGCAAGCATACGAGAGCAAGAATAATCCTGCGATTCCTGCCGCTCAAGAAGTGAAGACCGTCGAATCGGGGTCCACCGGCACCCTGTTAGAGTTGGGCGCACTTGAGGCAGTCAAAAGTGATTCGGAGGCAGACTAATGGCTAAGGCTCGCTTTCTTAGCGTATTCGTTTCCGTCGATCCCGAACACACGACGGCGGAACTGAAAGAAGCAATGAACAAATCGCTGGACTGGTTTCGTCTTGCCGATAACTACTATGTCGCGTATTCCACGGCATCGGTAGATCAATGGAAGTCCCGCCTTACACCGTTAGTAAAACCGGGCGGCTACTTTCTCGTCGCGCCGCTCGACTTAGGCGAGAAACGCGGCTATTTGACTAAGGCGTTCTGGGAATGGATGCAAGAGATGCCAAAGAAACACGCCAGCAAGACGTAAAGCAACGAACCGAGGGAAATGCATATGGAGTCAACGGCTAAAAACGTTATCCGCAGTGCAGGACCGGTTCAGCGCGTGACCGTAGCGGCATGGGTCGCTGTAGTCGCGCTACTGGTGCTGCTTCACAATCCGTTCTCAGGCTACGTAACAACCTTCACCAGCGATGGCACGCCGTGCCCGGTTCAAACGACAACGCTGCAACAGACCCTGCAAATGAATACTTCGGAGGTGGCGGCCAGCGTACAGGCGCTGAAAGATTGCGGGCCGGTCGAAGTCGATATGTCTTTCAGCGAGTGGGGTACTGTTGACCCCGCTTTGGGCTGGTTCCGCTCGCTGATGCACGTATTAGTGTCGCTGGCGGCTATCACGCTAGTGGCCGGTGTCGTGTGGTTGCTGTTCCCTTCAAAAAGGCCTCTCTGACGGCGCTGCTGCGCAATCAATTGCGGAGACTTTCGGCCACAAATCCCACTATTTAACACGACATTATAACGGTAATGTCGTGTATCCTATTTTGCACCTTGCCTTATTCGTGCCAAAAGCTGGGTAAAAACCTGCTGTAGCGCGGTCGTGCCCTATGAATTTCTGATCTGCACGTGTCTGCACTGCTAGACGTTTAGCGGGCAGTATTCGCCGGGGTCACGTGCAAGGCCCGAATTCGTGAGTTTTTCGGGCTGGTTGAAAACGCAACGAAAATTGTACGGGCTGGTTAAAATTTCACGGCCAGCGACCGAGGGAGGGAGCGCGCGGAACCACGTACCTCGCCGTCGTACCCCCGTAGTCGATACTCGTTGAGACACGTCACGATTCGGTATAGCCGCGCGTGCGGATATGTGCGTCTGTGCATGTCAATCGAGACTAGTCACGATATGTGTATGTCAGTCTGGGTGCTGGTAATGCTCTCAGGGGATCGGGCTGGCATACGAGTACGCACTACTCACCAGTCCTGTACTACCGTGCGTTCCCTTGAGAACACTACTGTAGTTGATAATTCAAAATCTACCTCCGGCTTCGCCGCCACCGATTTCGGTGCTATTTCGGGCTTTTTGGGCCGATTACGGACTATATGCTGGGTTAGCTGTTCTGCTGCTTCAGCATGGTCCGTACAGCGCTCTCCTGTACCGGTTTCTGGCCTACGTACCAGTCGAATCCATCGGCTGATGCGGTTGGGCTGTGCAGGCAGATTAGCTGCCCATCTCCCAGCGGGATAATCACACCTCTTACTGGTTCTGCTGTTGCTGGGCTGTAGATTTGGCAGGTACGTGCCATCTGTTTGATCTGTTCTAGTTGGTACATTCTCGCTCTCCCGTTAGAACTTCAAAACCTTCTTTCGGCCTTCGGCCCGCCCGCGAATAAGGTGTCAAATTCGGCCTTTTTCCGGGCTTTTTGGGCTGTTTCTGCCGCTGGGTCTGGCTGTACCGTGGGGCGCTTTCCGCAATTGATAGCGGTGGCGTGTACGCGCTGGTGTCCCCGTAACTCCTGCCGTATCTGTTTGCGCGTCATGTCGTTCAGTTTCTTCGGGCGCTTTCTCGGGATCACGCCTGCCGGTGCGTGGCTGAACGCGTAAGCGGCCATACGCCTCTCCCAATCGAGTACGTGCATGCGCTGGCCTTCTGGTGAGGCAGGCAGGACTACAGGCATACGTACGAGCGCTGGTGCGGGTGCATCCGGCTTGTCCATCCTGCTTTTGATTGAATAAACCCGGCTGGCGTGGACGCCCATCGAACGTGCAATAGCAGCAGAACTTTCGCCGCCCCTGACTCGCTCCCGCACCTGTTCAAGCTGGGTGGCGTCCAGCCTTTCACGAACTACCGCGCATTTTTTGGGGACTTCGGGCGGCGGCGGTAATGACTGGCCTTTTCCAGCCGCCCATAGCGCAGTGGGCTTGCCTTCGAACTGCGTTTTCTCCGCCCGCTGATGCTGCTGCACGACGAACATGCGTTCCATGGTCACCCCTTGAACCGCGTTTGTGGGTACGCGCGGGCGTGTACGATTGCCCGGTGTGCCAGTTCGGGCGTTACTGCCTGCCCATTCACATACCAGGCGATTTCTGTGCTGTCGCGCTCACGTATGCAGTCGATTCGCGTACGTCCGGTGACCATGTACTGATGGGAGCGTGCTGGCGCGCTGGCCCTGCACTCGGCTTCTACTTCCATCATCCATAGCGCGGGCGATTTCATGACTGGCCTTTGCCAAGAGTGGCCGATGTTCCGAACACTGCGGAGTACATTGCATCATCATGCGCTGCCCGTTCTTCTGGCGTCATGAGTTCGCCCGGTAGTACACCCATCGGCAGACCGCCTTTCACGCGAATATGCTGCTTGCGGCCAAAATCGTTGACGATATCGAATTCATACCGTTCAGCCGGTCTGCTTTCGCCCTCCGCTGGCGGCGGCATGCACCCACCGATAGTGACCGTCAAAGGCTTGTTAGCGTTGCTGCTGCCGTCTGAACGGCGCGGGATTATGCGGCGGACCATTCTTTATCTCCGCTGTCGTCGTCAACCACTTCAAATTTTTCGACTTCCTGACGCAAGGCCGTTAGCGCTGCAATAGCCGCTTTGTGATCCCCTTTTTTCATGCACGCGTGGTATATGGTGTCCAGTCGCTGCATGCGTACCGCGCGCACCGAACCCGGAACCGTCTCCATTTCTTCAGAAAATGAACGACGACACGCGTAAAAGTAGTCCTTCAGTTCGGAACTCAGTTCCGCGCCCATCGTCCGCGTTGGGTCGTACCGGTATGTCAGGGACTGCCCAATCTGCAATCCGAACTCCTCCTTCACCCGTTCAGTAATTTCCGTACAGCCCATAAACTCCGCGTTCCATTTCACAATGGCGCGCTTCACCTCGGGCGGAAGCAGTTGTGGAGTCGTCTTTGGTTTGACTATCGCTATAGCCATGGTTATCCCCTTCGGTTTCGTTTCTACTGCTAATCATTCAATCGACGGTCAATCGCTGTTTCCACCGTCTCTCTTGATACTTCGCGGCCATCAAGTAGCCACGCGTACGTACGTCTCTCGCTGTCGTGCCGTACTTCAAACAGCAGGCCAGCGAACTCAATAGCGGACTCTCCGAACTTGCGGGCATCGGTCTGCAAATGCTCGGTGATCCACGTTGCTGCGGTCGTGGTGTGGCGGATGCTCATGGCCGTTCCCCTTGCGCAGTATCCAGCAGATGTGAAACTTTGCTGGCGGGTACTTCCCAGCCGTCCGCGTACCACCGCAAACCCGATGGATGATCTGGGCATACTGGACAGACTTCGCAGAGAACCCGCAAATTCTCACGCCCCACCACTACTAAAACCCTACCTTCACGGCGTGCGGCTTGCGCGATACTCAATACTGATTCTCTACGCACGGCCCTACTCCTTCGGCAACGGCACTGCGGGACCGGTTACCGGTCGCTCTGCGCGTACAGCGCTCTGGCCTGCCCCCGCTGTAGGCTTCGGGTTTTCGAGCATGCGGCGGGCGCGCTGCTGTTGCTCGGCGCTGCCTTGGGCGTATAAGTCTTTGGTACCACTGCCGGTGTTCGGTACGTCGCCGCGCGTGTCGGAACCACCGTTTGTGATGTTGAAATTAGCCATGACCGCTCCTCACTAGGTGCAACGTGTGTTCGGGCTGCTGCCGAAGCAGTTCGTGCAGACACAGAATTTCCCGCGCGATACGGGCACACCCGGCGTCTACAAGGTCGTTCTGCTCCACCCGTGTTTCACTGAAGGCGAAGAACGCAGTTTTCAGCGCGATAAGTGCGTCCATCGCCTGCCGGTGTTCTCTGACATTCACGGCTAGCTCCGCACTGCCGAACGTGAATCACCAGCACCGGGCTTGTCGTTTCCAACATAGCCGTTCGATTGCTTGCCGGTCACCGGCGCTGCTGGGCCAGCCTTGGGCGTGCGTTCGTGCTGCTCGGCGGCGGTGCCTGTGAAGTGCTTTGCCGAATCCGAACCGTTGTTCATGCTGTTACGTCCTGAACTTGAGTCAGCCATGATTGCTACTCCCTACTAGATAGTAAAAGTGATGCTGCCTGGTGTGGTCTGCATGACATATGGCGCGCCACCAGTAAAAGGAATGTTCAACGGCATGGACCACGGGTTACTAACCGTCACGGACGGGAATCCGGGATTGCTCAATAGCTTGGGTACCCCGTTTACTACATCAATGCCAGCGCCAGCGGCGTTAATGTACTGGTTGTTGATGGTCGCCAACACCGTGCCCGACGCGCTAAAGATCGTGCATGCACACGGCCCCGCGCAAGAGATGCCGGTAATGGTCCCGCTACCGACCTGGCCCAGCACTGTTCTCGTCGGCGGAAAGGGTGCGCTGGTCGTCCATTGCGTGCTCATGATGCTTCTCCTTAGATGTACTAAAAGATGCGATTACAACGAAAGTCCTACTGCGGGAGTCCACCCGCCGTCACAGCCGTGCTGGAACCCGCAGGCGCGGTCACGGTTACATGGATGCTGAACGGACTTTGAGCCTGATTGCCCTGTCGGTCGATACGTTGCTGGGTCCGTTCGTCGCTACGGAAAGCCGAACCTCCACCCTCCGATACCGAGTCACGGAGCATCTGTGCGGCACGCGTTAGCCGGTCTGTAAAATCTTCTCCGCCCTTGCCACCGATTAGCGCACCGATGTGGTCCGAGGTCATCCCGCTGTACTTCCCCGCGCCGTTCTCATGCGCGATCATTGCAGACTCAAGCGCGGCTCGCGTTTTGGGATCATCCAGATTCAGCGGTTTGGACGGATCGAACCCGGTACGCCGCGCCACGTCCTTGATATAGCTTGCGGTGGCATTTTCTGAACTTGGCGCGTATTTGGAAATGATCTTGTCGAGCGTGTACAGGTGGTCGCGTCTCGCGTAAAGCTGGATTTGGCGGTCCATCGCCAACACGCCAGCATCTGGACTGTCGAACTGCTGAAACCCGGTTTTACTACCCGGCACACGCAGATTTCCCGGATTGTTTTTCGGGCCTCCTATGCCACTGCCGGACGTGCCCGCGCTAGTGCCTGCACCAGTGAAGTTGTTAACGGCTCCGCTCACGCTATCGCGCCAGCGACCGAAACCCGGAATGTTCTTCTCCATCCAGTCACTAGTGGCCTTGCCCCAATCGTTGGCCGTGGCAATGGCCGGGTTCATTCCGCCGTCTTTGCCCTTGGTGTTGTCGTTGATGACCCCCAGTTTTGCCAACATGGTGGCAAGCTGCGAAAACCCATCAGTGGTTTCCTTGATCGCGCTATCCAGCTTGTCCGACTCAGCAAAGGCCGTAATGAAGCTCGTAACTTTATCCGCGACGCTGATCACCAGCGGATCGAGTTTGAGAAACGCCTTGTCAAGTTCAAGTGCGTCTTTTGCCAACGCGGCTTCCACTTGCTGGCGTGCCGATGTTGCGGCATCGAGGTCTTTCTGTTGGGCGGCTAGTTGCGGAGTTAGCTGCGCGTATTGTTGATGCATGCCCGCGTAGTCGGCGTCGTTGTAGCTGCCCATGGCTTGCAGGCTTTGGATATCCGCAATGTTCGTCAGTCCCGTGGCTTGTGCATACATTCCGAACTGCGGTTTACCCATCTGGCGCTGCTTCGCACTTGCATTCCGCATAAAATCTTCGGCAAGTTCAGCCGGGTCTTTCGTTTGAATATCCTGCATGCTGATCCCAGCCGCCAGCAGATACCGCCAATCACTTGGATTGGCTTTGGCGGTGGAAATTTTGCTTAACAGCGCAGTGTCTCCACCCGCCTTTTCGTAGACGTTGTTGAACGCTTTTTCTTCGCCCGGCTTGAGACCAAGTTTGCGATTCAAAAGGTTCTGATCGGCAAGATCGTTATTGGCGTTTCGTGCTCCTGCGAACGCACCGGCGGCTAAAGCACCGGGTCCGCCAAGTCCAATCAGACTGAACAGACTGGCAAGCTTGCTGCCGTCGCGCATCAAGCCCGACATGTCTTTCGCACTTTTTTCTAGGGTCTTGGAAATGGTGAGCCAGCTTTTTTCTGTTTCCTTCGAAGACTTGCCGATATTGATAAAAGCCTTGCCCAGCTTCGGACTTTGCGCGGCGTCAACGATATCGTCAAAAGCTGACTCCGCATCTTCGAACGCATTGCCCATTTTTTTGATACCGGCGTTCGTGCTGGCCCACGCTTGCGATTGACTACCCAGCGCATCCTGATAATCACGAAACGATTTCAAAAACGCTTGCCATTGAGAGTCGTCAATCGGGATTTCCAGGACTTTTTTCGAACCTTCTCCGCCAGCCATTTTGGTCTCCTGAACCTATAGCGTGAAGCCATACGCGTTGCTGCCACCTGTGGCGGCAAAAGTGCCATCCAGGTTGGTGATACCCGGTAACGCCGGTGATCCGGCCACTGCTGCACCTGTCAGAGCCGAAGGCCCGCTCCACACTGGCTTGATACCGGTAGGCAAACCACCAGAAATTTTGTCCATCAACGTGTTTAGCACCTGCGTCGCCTGGTTGATCGTCACCAGCGGTTGTACAAAGTCGAATTGCCACGTGTGCTGAACCTGCTTGGACTCGCCAGCCGATATGTCGCGTACTTGCAGCAGAATGCAGTTCGCAAAAATCTGTCCTGGCGTGGCAATCGAATATGTCCCACCTAACGCGTTATGCTGGGTTAGCGTCTGTTGTAGTACCGTCAACGTCGCCAGCTTCGCCGTGTAACCGCCTTCGTGCTGCACCGGGCAACTCATCTGCAGAGAGATGTTCAACGGCTGGGCGACAATCGCGTTGGCTGCAACGTTCTGGTTCGCAAACGGGAAGCTGCCGATCTGGTTGCTAACGAGTGTTGTGCCTGGTAGCGGCTTCCAATGGGCAAAGTAGTCGTCCAACGAGGTAAGCGTATTCACGCCGTTCAGCAGGCCCGCTGTGAAATCAGCCGCTTGCGTCAACGCAACAATTGGCAACATCTGACCAGGAATCTGCGAGGCTACCCCGTTAACCAGAATGACCGGGCTAATCTGAAAACTGAGTTTGAAAAGTTCCTGCCCCAGACTGCTCACGACTCGCTCCCTTTAGCCCAATGCTGGGGACCAAGTAGCCCCTCAACCTGCGGACGCAATCCCTCGCAAATTTCATTGTCAGGGTCGGCGTTGACCATGTCTCGGATTTCCAGAAGCGTCTCCATCGCCAGCGGATCGGCATCAAGTGCCTCGCGCGACATGTTCAGTACGCTCATGTACCGCATGTACTTCATGAACTGCTCGCCAAAATCTGCCATGTCGTACTCCTGAATTCTTCGCAATCAATTGCGGAGACTTAAAGTGTTTTCTCAAGTGTCAGTGCAGCGTCTGCCCTTCGGCTTCGGCCAGCAGCTCGGCTTCTTCAAGGGCCATGCACGTACGCGCGCATTCGACAAGCCATTTCACCGCCTGCATGCGAAGCTCGTCCAGTTTGGCAAAGGTCGGCGGGTCTTCCGCAGCGATGGCGCACGCCTCAGCCAACGCATGAGCGGCCTTTCTGAGCAGCGGCAAAACGGCCCTACCGGTGTCGAGCGCTGACGCACCACGCACGCGGTAGAGTGTCGGGACTTCCTCGGTGACTCTCTCCACGATAGTCATCAATGCACACAGGCGTGCGGTGTCCACGTCAACCTCCTGCGGCTTGGCGAAGGGTGTCTAACGCGGCACGCTGTGCGGCCCGGTATTGCTCCAGGCTCACGCGGCCTTTTCCCTTGGGCAGTTTCGTCATACCGGGCACTGAGTGATGCTTGATACGGCTCTGCTGGTTCTTACTGGCTGGTGCGGTCATGGTGTGCTCCCCTTCGTTGCTGCCTTGCGTGCGTGGTATCGCTCGCGCCGTCGAGCGTTGATTTGCTGCCGCTGCTCGGCGGTCAGTGTTGCCCTGTACTTACGACTTGCTTGTCGCGTTAATTCCGGGTGTGTGGCTTTCCACTGGGTATTGCGTTCAAGCACTTCTGTGCGATGCGCAGCGTAGTAGCCGGCGCACTCCGCAAGAATCTTTTCCTTCTTCCGTTCGTACCGATCTGCCGCAATCTCTGCCCTGCATGACTTGCAGCGGCGTTCGTGTCCATCGGCCATGGTGGCGTCACGATGAAATTCACCTAGCGGTTTTGGCAAGGTGCACCGGGTACAGATTTTCATGGGCGTGGTGGACATGATCTGGCTCAATAGGTGGTCTTGCCGATACGCTTGGCAATCTGTAGCGGTTGCTTGAACGGGGCCATCCACCCTGCTTTGTTTCCGAAAAATTCCGTGCATTCGCGGCCTGTACGGTCATGCGTTGTCACCGCGCGTAGGGTCGGTGACTGATGCGCTGCTTCATACGTTGCAGCTAGTACCTGCTGCTCATGCTTGGCGAACAAATCTTTAGGCATCTGTGGCGACGCGTCGAGACGTGCCGCACGTGGTGCGCTGCTGGGTAATTCATGCTGTAGCCGCCTGACCATCGCGCGGCGGTAGTCGTCAGGGTTCGCATACAGACCGGGGTTCAGCACTGCATTAGCCTGCCCAGCATTCAACCCAGCGGCCTGCAAAGGTGCCCGGTAGTCTTTATCTACCGCTTCCCATGCGAGAGTTTCAGCGTAAGGCTGGTGCATGACCGTTCCTCAGTTCGCGTAAAAGCTGGTGTAGTCGTAAGACAGGTCACACCGTACGTCTTTGCCCGCTGCTATATCGCGGGTGGCCTGATTACGTGCTTCGCGGTCTGCCAGCCATTTCGCCTTAACAGCTTCGAATTCGTCTGTCGGGATATTCTTTCGGTTGAGCATGACTTGCTCTTGCGCTTCGCCCATGAATGCGCCCATCCACGTGCTTCTCTTGGTCGCGCCACCTTCCAGCTTGAACGTCCGAACCGGACGGCCCGCATCGTCGTGCTGCACGATCATTTTCAAACCACCCTTCTCGCTGTCGGCGCGGGCGCGCGCAATGGCGTCGTCAACCGTCACAGGCGGACGCGCTGCGTAGTGGTTCATGCTGGCGGTTTCATCGTAGTATTTTCCAAAACGATCGTAAGCCATGATGGTTACTCCTTCACATATCGGGCGTGTACCTGCTCGCGTACTGCATCGGCGTAACGCGCTGCGAGGTCGGCATTCGAACCAATCCAGCGGAACAGCGTTGCTCTGCTCGGCGCACCCGGACGAGCACATGCACGCTCAACACTCGCACCAGCGGCAATATCGGCCAGCACTGCTTCGATTACTGGTTGCGGCCAAAGAGTCATTGGTGATTCATCATCGATGTGCATGGTCAGACTTTGGTCGAGCGGTGAGACTACAGTCTCATTGTCATTTGTGATCCACTGCATGGGAAGAACTTTTTAGGAGTCCGCAATTGATTGCGCCGGTCTTGCTCAACGACTAGCAGAAATTCCCGCCCCCCTGACGGCCTGATACTGTCCGCCTCTACTACCGCACCACTCACCGGCCAGCGTGCCCGACAAAAGTCTGTGCGCCAGCCGGTGCGGCCTTCACGCCACCAGCTTGGTCTTGCTGGGAAGGTTAGTTGCTGCCGTGAGAATGGCTTTCCGTTTAGCTGCTGCCTCGGCCTCACGTGCGGCCATTTCTCCGCACCACCATGACCGAATCTGTTCTGGCGTCAGCGGCGCTGGTGACTCCTCGCCGTCGTATGCGGTGGGCGATGGTGTCGCCTGTTCCACCTGGGCGGCGGTCGTCGGAGGTGTGGCGGTCTGTTCCGTCGCTTTCCATTTGGCTAACAGGCCCGTTGGCTTCTTCTGTTTCACCGCTGCCGCTGCTGCGTCCTCTGCGGCCCACTGCTCGAACTTTGCTTTCATCGCCTGAGCTTCGTCCTTCTGGATTTCTAGGTGCTGCGCGTATAGCGTGAGCGCCGCGAAAAGATGCGTCCGCAAGTAACCCAGCTTCGGATACCAGACCTGTGGTGTGCAGTTCATTGAAGGCTGTACGGTATCGTCAAGCTCGTCCCAGTTGGTCGGGGCCAGAATCCACTTGGCGAACTGCTGTTCATCCAGTTCCGCCAGTTTCAGGTAATGCCCGATTGCCTCAGCGGAACTGCAATCACGTACATGCAGCGGGGAACCTAGCTCAGGGAAAGGCAGTTTGTGAATCTGTTGCAGTTCTCTGAATGCCATATGCAGGACTTCACCGGGTTTCGGGTTGTGGGGTTCGTTTTTCCCTGTCTGCATTGAAGACTTTTCGGGGGTAGTCGCGGCTGGTTTTTTACAGCCGCCTTCTTCTACGTCTTTTTTACTCTTTGCTACAGTCTCTGAGACAGTCTCTGTATTGGAATGCACTTGCAGGTGCGATGCATTGCACGTACAGGTGCATTGGGTAGCACTTGCAAGTGCAATGGTCTGTAGCTCGGGGATGGTCGGATAGTCACTGAGGTGGCTATTGCCGGGAAACTTCACGAGTGAGTAGAACGTGGTCTTGGTCGCATCCCGCGCACCTGATACGGCGGTGATGATCCCCAGCTTGATCAAACTGGCTTTGGCGTGGTCGATCTGACGGCGCGTAAGTCCGGTTTCTGCCAGTAGCTCTGCGGCGTTTTTTGCAATCACCCAGTTACCGGCCTTGTCCTTGATCGTGAGTTTCGACTTGCCGTGATCGTCTGGCATGCGCCAATACACTAGCTGGGCTAACAGCGTGTACGTCGCATGGTCGCCGGGGAAGGCTTGGATGTAGTCGAGGGGAATCCACGTTCCGGGTCGGCGGGATTTTCTGACGGCCTTGGGGGCAGGCGCTGGCGCAATTGATTGCACAGCATCTGTAGGCAGATACTTAATTTCTGAGAGGTCAGTCATGGCACCACCAAATGTACAGGTTAGTTAAAAAGCTCTACCTGCCTGTGTGTTGGTGGCGTATACTTTGCTCACCAAATGTATTTTTTTAGGCGCTGAATCCTCTACAGGGGTTCGCGCCTTTTTTCTTGCCTGTTCATCCCACAGTAGCAAAAAACCCGCGAAAAACACTTTGAGTGGCGGGCGGGCAAGGCCACAACACGATCTAGACATACCAGCTAGGAGGTGTCGTACGCGCCACTCAAAAGGTTCTACGCGGGTTCTGATACTGCGGTATGTGTCTTGCCGGTTTGCCGTCCGGTGACAAGCCTAGTATGAACTCCCGATCCGGCTTTACAAGAGTGCTTCCGGGTGTAGCCGCTGGGCCAAAAATTCACCTAGACGATAAACGCGATAAAACGAAAGAAAACACCCCACTACTAGGCTACTACCATGATAAATATTTATTTTCATGCTCACTCATGGTGGCTCCCTATTTTTATTTCACCAACCTTATTCCGCATTCTGCGTTTTTTGTGGAAGGTGTAACTTTCAACCACAATGAATCCGTTTGACAATTGATGACTTCCAAAACACTGGCAATCATATTATTCTGCGGAAAACCTGAGAACGCGGATTATGAAAGCCAGAAATGCCAACCTTACGATTCGAAATTTTGTTGCAATAATCGATTCAACAATCAGTAAAGTAAATTCCGATTTTGCGAATATGACAGAATATGGAAAGCTTACTGCATGGTCGATTATTAACAGCGTACGCACGTCACTGCCAGTCGATCAGCATGTGAATCTGACCGCAGCGATCAATACTGCTGAGGCCTTGTGTGTGGTTAATCACGCGCGCACCGCCCTGACGCTGCTTCGTGCGGCGTTTGTACACCACCTAGAAGTTCAATGATTGCCGGCGTCTGCCATATACGATACGATCATTACGGCTCCTTCAGCAGAGTTGATTTTCGTTCCACGCGCCCTCTTCAGGGCGCTTTTTTTGCCCGTTTAAAACGAAACCTTTTCGAAAGACCAGTACGGTACACTGCGGTTCTCTCAGGTTTCGGTCGCCCCCGACCGGACTTTTCAGGCCGACAGTTAATTGTCGGCTTTTTTTGCAGCGCACTGACGAAATTATTTTATTGAAAGGCGTGAAGCCTAGAATTCGTTCATCCTCACAGGCTCGGCCCCCAAGACCGACCTTTCAGCCGACTACGATAGTCGGCGTTTTTTTGCCTATGCGCGCAATTGATTGCGCAGCGGTGGCCCGTTTAAGTCTGCGTTAAGCAACATCGCGCACTATGCGCAAGCCTGACGAAGGCAATTCACACGTGGAGTACCCGCCTGCACCGGGCCGGAAATACGGTGTTTTTTCGCAGCAGACTGCTGACGCACACGAAGTATCATTGCCGGTGCTACCGCATGGAGGCGAGCATGGCAAATGTAGTGCTAGAGGTATCAGTGAACGAAATGCACGATCTTGCGCGGGATATAAAAACTCACGAGAACTGTTCCGTGCCTTATTTGACGGGCAACCATTTTCAGGCGAATGCACCGGCCCACTACCGCTGCGTCGTGCCTGACGACTTTCTCGAAAAATTTCCGCGATGGAAGGCCAACGTAGTGACCAGCGCATGACCGAGCAATCAATTGCGTGACAGGGCAGCGGTGCACTGCCCCTCCTCCTGAATCACCACTCTCTTGGAACGTTCGCGTTGATCCAATCCCAAGCCGGTTGCGGTAGCCATCCCATCCCCGGCCCCTTGGCGGGCATGATCAACAAGCGGTCAGTATTAAAAATCAGTGGAATCAACTTCGCTTGGACCTCCGCCAACGTTTCATGTCGCAACACGATCCATGTGTTGGTCATGTAGCGAAACCACTTATGTGACGCCATTAGCTCGTTGAAGAACGGCTGATACTTTTCCAGCGATTGCGTCGTGTCATATGTGACGATATATGCGTAGGGTTGCGGGAGCGGCATTATTGATTCCCCTCCGGTTGATCGCGTGGCACGGCGGGTGCGGGAGGCGGCAACTCGGCGGCGGGCTGGTTGGCGGTAGACGGCGGTGCTGTCGGGATCATCTGGATAAGATTTTCAGCGCTGACGCTTTGCTGATCGCTACCAAACCGTTGCTGCATAAGCGCGTAGTTGATATGCGACTCTTCTCCGAAGACAAGCTTTTGAGGGTGTTTGACGACGAGCCAAACTACCGTGAAGAACACCAGAACAAACAGCACCACGCCAACACCGAGAGCCGCAATCTTATAGATTTCCGACAAGCCAAACATGATGCCAGCGCCCGTCAGAAAAGCTTCCACAATGAGCAGCGCGAGAACGCAAAATCCGAGCGGCGAATGCGCCGCTGTAATCACTTTTGTACGTTTTGAGAGATGAGACCTAAGCGCATCTGGCTGAGTCTCTGATTGTTGTGGTCGTCCTTCCATCAGGCACCCCGTTTGAAAATATTTCTTGTCGTGTTTCGAGTAGCGCACATGCTACACGAAAGGCATCGGAGACCCATCGCAATTGATTGCGCGGGCGCTCAGGCCGTCTGCACGGCGGTACGGTGCTAAAATGTGTTATTCGGCCCCAAATGCACGGTGTAGCACGGTCTGCTAGTGGAAAATTCCACCAGCGGACGCGCCAAAACGCTTGCTGGCTGGTGGTTTTTCGTCGGTGCGGTGGAATTCTGGTGGAATCTGCGTAAATCCAGACCAGCACAAAGCGCGAAACCCCTGATGCACAAGGCTTCTGAGGATTTTATGGCTATTACGCTCAAAAACGAACACGATATCGCGCAGATGCGCGTCGCCTGCAAACTGGCAAGCGAAGTGCTCGACTACATCACTCCGTTCGTCACCGCCGGCATCACGACCGGCGAACTCGACCGTTTGTGTCACGAATACATGCTGAAGGAACAGGGCACGGTTCCGGCGCCGCTGAACTATCAGCCGCCCGGCTACCCGCCCTACCCGAAGGCCACCTGCATTTCCGTCAACGACGTCATCTGCCACGGCATTCCCGGCGACAAGACGCTGAAGAACGGCGACGCACTCAATATCGACGTCACCGTCATCAAGGAAGGCTATTTCGGCGACACCAGCCGCATGTTCATTGTCGGCGAAGGCTCGATCATGGCGAAGCGGCTCGTGCAGACCACCTTCGAATGCATGTGGCTCGGCATCGACCAGGTGCGCCCGGGCGCGCATCTCGGCGACATCGGCTACGCGATCCAGAAACACGCGGAAGGCCAGGGCTACAGCGTGGTGCGCGAATACTGCGGTCACGGCATCGGCACGGTATTCCACGAAGACCCGCAAATCCTGCACTACGGCCGTCCCGGCACCGGGCTTGAACTGCAAACCGGCATGATCTTCACGATCGAACCGATGATCAACGCCGGCCGCCGCGACATTCGCACCATGCCGGACCAGTGGACCGTCAAGACCAAGGACCGCAGCCTGTCGGCGCAGTGGGAACATACCGTCCTCGTCACCGAAACCGGCTACGACGTGCTGACTGTGTCCGCCGGCACGCCCGCGCGCCCGCCGGTCGTTGCGGCTACAGCCTGACCGACTTCCCACCTCTGCGCCTCCCTGCCAATGAGTAGTGTTCCAGCCGTCGCCCAATCCCCTGCCACGTCGCTCAAGGCGGAGTACAAAGTGGCCAAAGCCCAACTGCTGGAACGCTTCAGGACGGCCACCAACGTCGACGCGTTGATGGCCTCGTTGGCGCGCGCCACCGACGACTCCCTGCGCGCGGCCTGGAACACCTGCGAACTACCGGCCGAGCTGGCGCTAGTGGCCGTGGGCGGTTACGGGCGCGGCGAACTGGCGCCGCATTCCGACATCGACATTCTGGTTCTGCTGCCCGACGCGCCGATCGAGCATCTCGAAGCGCGCATCGAACGCTTTATCAGCCTCGCCTGGGATTTGGGGCTCGAGCTCGGCAGCAGCGTGCGCAGCGTGTCGCAATGTCTCGAAGAAGCCGCCAACGACGTCACGGTGCGCACCTCGCTGCTCGAGGCGCGGCGCATTACCGGCAGCGCCGAGCTGTTCAACGACTTTGCGAAGCGCTACCGCGAGGCGCTCGACCCGAAAGCCTTCTTCCAGGCCAAAGTCCTGGAAATGCGCCAGCGCCACGCAAAGTTCCAGGACACGCCCTATTCGCTTGAACCGAATATCAAGGAAAGCCCGGGTGGCCTGCGCGATCTGCAACTGATTCTGTGGATCACCCAGGCGGCCGGTTTCGGCAGTAGCTGGCGTGAACTCGAAGCACGCGGCCTGATCACCGAACGCGAGGCGCGCGAACTGCGCCGCAACGAGAGTTTCCTGAAGGCGTTGCGCGCCCGCCTGCATGTGATTGCCGGGCGTCGTCAGGACATCATGGTGTTCGATCTGCAAACGGCGGTGGCCGAGAGCTTCGGCTACAAGCCGACCGCGACCAAGCGCGCGAGCGAACAGCTCATGCGTCGCTATTACTGGTCCGCCAAGGCGGTCACGCAGCTCGCCACGATCCTGATCCAGAACATCGAAGCGCAGCTCTTCCCCAGCACGAGCGGCATTACGCGTGTGCTGTCGGACCGCTTCGTCGAAAAACAGGGCATGCTGGAAATCGCCAGCGACGACGTGTTCCAGCGCGAACCGAACGCGATTCTCGAGGCCTTCCTGCTGTATGAACAGACGCCCGGCGTGAAGGGGCTGTCGGCGCGCACGCTGCGCGCAATCTACAACGCCCGTGACGTGATGGACCAGCACTGGCGGCGCGATCCGGAAAACGGGCGCCTCTTCATGGCTATCCTGAAGCAGCCGGCCGGCATCACGCACGCGCTGCGTCTGATGAACCAGACCAGCGTGCTGGGGCGTTATCTGCTGAACTTCCGGCGCATTGTCGGACAGATGCAGCACGACCTGTATCACGTCTACACCGTCGACCAGCACATTCTGATGGTGCTGCGCAATCTGCGCCGCTTCGCGGTGGCCGAACACGCGCACGAATATCCGTTCTGCAGCCAGTTGATCGCCAACTTCGACCGGCCGTGGGTGCTGTACGTCGCGGCGCTGTTTCACGACATCGCCAAAGGCCGCGGCGGCGACCATTCCACGCTCGGCATGGCCGACGCGCGGCGCTTCTGCCGCAATCACGGCATCGACGGTGCGGACGGCGAACTGGTGGTGTGGCTGGTCCAGCAACATTTGACCATGAGCCAGGTCGCGCAAAAGCAGGACACAAGCGACCCGGAAGTCATCAAGCGGTTCGCCGAACTGGTCGGCACCGAGCGACGCCTCACGGCACTTTATCTGCTGACCGTGGCCGACATTCGCGGCACCAGCCCGAAAGTCTGGAACACGTGGAAAGGCAAGCTGCTGGAAGACCTGTACCGCGCCACGCTCGCCGTGCTCGGCGGCGCGCGGCCGGATGCGCATTCGGAGCTGAAGTCGCGTCAGGAAGAAGCGCTCGCGCTGCTGCGCCTCGAAACCGTGCCGGAAGGCGCGCAAAAAGCGCTGTGGGACAAGCTCGACATCGGCTACTTCCTGCGTCACGACGCGGCGGATATCGCATGGCAAACACGTGTGCTCTACCGTCACGTGGAAACGCCGACGCCGATCGTGCGGGCCCGTCCGTCGCCGATCGGCGAGGCGCTTCAGGTGCTGGTGTACGTGAAGGACCAGCCTGATCTGTTCGCCGGCATTTGCGCGTATTTCGACCGCAACGGCCTGTCGGTGCTCGATGCGCGGGTCAGCACGACCCGCCACGGGTACGCGCTCGATAATTTCCTCGTCGCGCATACCGAAGAAGACGTGCATTATCGCGATATCGCCAATCTGGTCGAACAGGAACTGACCGCCCGCCTCACCGGTGACGGCACCCTGCTTCCGGGACCGTCGAAAGGCCGTTTGTCGCGGCTGTCGCGGACCTTCCCTGTGACCCCGCGCGTTGATCTTCGGGCCGACGAGCGCGGCCAATATTACATCCTGTCCGTGTCGGCGAACGACCGGCCAGGCCTTCTTTATTCGATCGCGCGTGTGCTGGCCGAGCATCGGGTCGGCGTCGCTTCGGCGCGGATCAATACGCTCGGCGAACGCGTCGAAGACGTGTTCCTGCTGGATGGACACGGTCTGTCGGACAACCGCCTGCAAATTCAGGTCGAGACCGAACTGCTGCGCGCGATCGCAGTGTGAGATTTCATGCGAGTCAAATTAACAGCCAAGCACCCGCGGCCGGCTTCGTCCGAACGCGCCCCTGTCCGTACCGGTAGCACGTCGGCACGTAAGCCGACGCGTCCGGCAGGACCCAGGCCGGCGACGCCGGCTCCTGGCGGGGCGCGGGGTGAACGCGCCGGCGCGGCCGGCGGCGGTAAGCGGCCGGCGGGTGCTGGCAAG
>JGI25156J39149_1000526_pt1 | contig 22118 bp, 19 predicted proteins | sample AraplaCL_Col_mMS_FD_39149 | JGI IMG/M metagenome (IMG submission 39149)
AATTCGAACGCATGCGCGCGATCATCAACGACATGCTGTTCCTCGCGCGAGCCGATCAGGGCGAGCGCGCAACGGGCCTGGTAGAAGTATCGCTGGCGGCTGAAGTTGCACACACGCTGGAGTTTCTGGAGATCCCACTTGAAGAAGCTCGCGTGCATGCACGCTTGCATGGTGACGCCGCAGCGCATGTGAACCGCTCGCTGTTCGGTCGCGCCTGCACGAATCTGTTGATGAACGCGATCCAGCATTGCCAGCCTGGTGCGCAGATCAACGTGCGCATTGTGCGGGACGGGCAACAGGTTCGTATCGAAGTTGCGAATCCCGGCGAGCCGATCGAGCCTGGCGTGCTCGAACATCTGTTCGACAGGTTTTATCGTGCTGAAGCGTCGCGCACCAATAGCCGAGAGAACCACGGCCTGGGTCTCGCCATCGTTAAGGCGATTGCGGAGATGCATCGCGGCAGCGTGTCGGTGCAAAGCGCGAACGGCGTCAATACGTTTGCATTTTCGATTGCTGCTTCGCTTGCGGACAGCGTCGCGCTGTCAGTACGTTCGAATGCGGCGAAACTGCCGGGGAATGGCGTGGGAAATGGTGCGGCGAACGCAAACACGCCACCGGCACCGGCTTCGTATTCGTCACTGGTAAACGGAAAGTCCGCCTGAACGGGTAGCCCCCGCTTCGGTGCTCCGTGTCACGCTGCATGGAACCGGGCGCATGAACTAGAAATCAAGCGTGAACTGAACCGACTCGTCACGCGGAACCTGTCCGGCGGGTTGCAGGTTGCCGGCCTTGACTCCGAGCAACCTGATGGATTTAATGAGCTCCACTCTCTTCAGGCAGTCGGTTGCCGCGCGACGCAACGCTTCTGCATTGGCAATGGGTTCGGGAAGCGTGATGTCGCGCGTGACTGTTTTGAAGTCGTTGAAGCGAAGCTTGATGCCGATCTTCTTCGCCAGATAGCCTTTTCTCTGCAGATCGGCTGCCACCTGTTCGCACAGACGGGTGAATGCGGCGCCCAGTTCCTGCCGATGCCGTACGGCATGAAGGTCCCGTTCGAATGTGGTCTCGCGGCTCATCGAGACCGGTTCGCTGTATGTCACCACGGGCCTCTCGTCAAGACCGTGGGACACTCTGCGAAGCCATGCACCGTAGCTTCGGCCAAAGTGCTCTATGAGCCACGACTCGTCGCGCTCAGCGATTCCGCCGATGGTCGTTATGCCCAATGACGCAAGTTTCGCGGTGGCCTTGGGGCCAATACCGTTGATCTTATTCGCGGCCATTGGCCAGATCCTGGACTGCACGTCTTCGAACTTCAGGATCGTGATGCCGTCGGGTTTTTGCATATCGGAGCACAGCTTTGCAAGCAGCTTGTTGGGTGCGATGCCCACGGAGCACGTGAGATTCGTTGCTTCCAACACCGCCGACTTCAGCTTGCGCGCTACTTCCTCTGAACTGCCGCTCGTGAGCGAGACGTCTGCGTACACTTCGTCGATACCGACGTCTTCTATGCTCGAAGTGACCGACCGCACTGCATCCTTGAACAGTCGCGAATACGTTCGGTAGAGGTCGAAGTTCACCGGAAGGATAATCGCATCCGGCGCTAGCCGGGCGGCCTTCATGGTGGGCATGCCGGAGTGAACTCCGAACGCGCGCGCTTCGTAGGTGGCGGTGGTCAAGACGCCTCTGCCTACGTAGTCGCGTAAGCGCGAAAATTCGCGTGTGCCGTCCGGGTTGGTTCGCGGCGCGTCCGTGCGACGACCGGCAACCACCATGGCCTCGCCTCGTAGTTCTGGATACTGCGACAGTTCACAAGACGCGAAGAATGCGTCCATGTCGATGTGGGCTATGCGCCGTTCATCTGGCATGCCGTGTTTGCTCGATAGTGGCGTTCGGTGGTGCCGCCCGGGCCTAGGGGGCGCTCGTCCGCACCTTCAGAAAGGAGCGTGCGGACGAAGGTACATGCGTTTGACGGGTATTTTACCGGGACTGTACGTTTGTACAGTATTTTTTGTCAGGGTTCGTGGAATCCGGTCTGCGGATTTGTCGGGAAGGCAGCCGGGTCGCCGACAATGTGCTCGCGTTGACGGATGCGCAGCAGCAAACTCAGACGCAATATAGCTATGAGCCGTCTGGTGCGACGATGCAGACGGGGCTGGCCGATCCGAACATGCAGCAGTACACAGGACGGGAGAATGACGGGACCGGGTTGTATTACTACCGGAATCGGTATTACAGTCCAGGCGCAGCGCGATTCGATTCATCAGTGAAGACCCAATCGGTTACGCGAGTGGGCAGACGAATGCGTATGCTTACGCCAACGGCAATCCGGTGCATTCAACGATCCGTTTGGCGAGTCTAAACTCATGCCGATTACGGGCGGGCCGCCGGGCGGGTTTATCGTTCATCCGTTGAAGCCCAAAGTAACTACTACGACTCAAATGGTGATTTGTCGGCTCAGTATCACGGTGACCATTCTCACGATGGGATGAGGCCGCATGGTCATAACGCCGGGCCGAATTTTGACCGCGACGAAGGGCTTCCGCTTTGTCCGATCCCTTGAAAATGGATTTTGATTTGGGCGTTGGCGCGCGATCAATGCTGTCGCCGCCCGTGTCAGAGGGTCGTCATGACGATCGCAATCTTGATGATTCGACGGGTGCAAACACCGTTGCGGAATGGGGCCAAATAATGTGTGAAGTAGATGACTATGGGTGGGGCGAGGTAGGCAACTCCATCTTGCTCAAGAAGCTATTCGGATACTGGCCGGCTTTCCACGATGCACATGTGCTGTCTATCAAGATGGGGTACGGAAAACGTGATGCCCGAGAGGTAGATGTCGCAATCGAATTGCGACATTGGGGCCAGGATGACCCAAACTGGGTTGCACGTGGACCAGACTGCGTCATTACGCTGACCCTACTTGAGGTAAAGATCGCAGACGTATCTATGGACGCTTTCGTTCAAGATAACTCCGTAGGTGACGTTTGCTTCACGAGGACAGACGACAACCTATTGCTTTTTGAACTTGATCCTAATAGTGGCGCCAGCGTTTTCATTGCGTGTATGTCTGCCGAGATTACTCGAATAGAGCCGTATTGCGCGCCAATTTCTTCGAGTACGACGTGACCGCCAACGTGTAGTTGGCGCGGGGGCGACACAGTATCGTTTGTTTACTCGCTCCGGCCTTCGCGAACCACCCTGACGCCAAGCCCGTCAGGGTCGCTGCGCACATCCAGAAGGGCGATTGCGACGACCCGCGACCACCTTGAGCACGCTACCCCGCCTTCAGATGCCGCGCAAGGGAAGCCCGCAGCACTGCCGCGCCTCATCTGGCGGCGAATACCGACACGCCGCCATTGACGAACCCGTTCGCCGCGCAACCCGGACATCCCGCCGGCGATGTCGCGGAAGAATATGGAACAAAAATGAGCCCGGTCGCCGGGTCGATTGCAACCGAATGCGCGTTATTGCCCGTGTTAAGACGGGCGACGACACTGCGATTGCCCGCGTCGACGATCGTCAACACGGGCGTACATGGCGACGCGGCCGAGCAGGCGCCGTTCGTCGACGCATTGCCAGAAGACGTCCACCGGCTCGCTGCGTTGTAGTAGCGATTGGTGGGCGCATCATATTCAAGCTGATCGCCGCCGCCAGCGTTCAGGGAGGCCACGAGTGCACCGCTCGAACGGTTGAAGATCTGCATGAGCAACGGAGCGCCAGTCGTACCTTCGCGACACCCGACCGCAATATCGTTGCCGGGGCCCAGTGCCAGCCCTGTGGGATCGCAGTTGCCTTCCGGGTAAATCGCTACCCCGGCTAGGGACGTGTAGTTTTGACTGCCACCGGTCGGAATTGCTCGAACGGACGCTCCCGGCAATTTCACCAGTTCGCCATGAGGATTCGCCGTGCTGCCGTCAACGTTCACATAGAAGTTGTCGCTGGCGGCGTCGTACCGGCACGCTTCGAGGCCCGCGGTGGGCTTGCCCGAGAGATCCGTGAACGTCACCTTGGCGACGACGGTCTGCGTGGACGTGTTGATGAATGTGGCGAACGGGGGCGTCTCTTCCGGGCTGGAGATCATGAAGATGCCATGCGTGGGATCCAGACAACCTTCATCTGCGCGAACGCCCGTCGTGCTAACCGTGATTTTGTTCGTCACGGCGCCAACAGCGGGATCGACCACCTTCACAGAGTTCACGTCGCCGACGTAGATAAAGTTGCCGACAGCCGTCGCGCCGTCCGGACCCGCCTGCGAATTCGGCCCGGGGCCAAGCCCTGTGAACGCGAGAGGCCCGCTTCCCTGAATGGCTTTGACGAAGGTCTTCGACGGTATGTCGATCTGATCCAGAGATGCGTTATTCCTGTCGGTGAAATAGTATCGGCTACCCGAGACGACGCCGATGTCGAATGAGAAGTTTACGCCTGCCTTGATGTTGGGGACCGCGATGTCCGATACATGGTGCGGGCCGCTAATGCTGAGTTCGTCCCCGCCACAACCCGCAATCGCAATAGCCGCACACGCCACCAATGCATTCGCCAACAGGTGCTTCGGCATCGTACACCTCCCATCATCGTCGTTGAAGTGGACCTATCTCAACGGCGCGCCGGAAGAGATAGTAGACGTTGCTATAGCTTATGCATTCCCGTAAGCAGTTGTCCTTATCGTTTTCCCAGGTAGGCGGTACTGTGCTTAAGATTCCCATAAGGTTTGATATTTTATCTGTGCATACCTGACGCTTGAATGCCATCTGGAATTAGAAAACCATGGCTGTTTGCTATCGGTGAATATGTGGGCTTTAGGGGGAATCCATTTGGCTTTCAATGTGCCCAGTCTGAGTATCGGCCGCGTGCCACAGATGCGACCGTATCACTGCGCACCAATCCGTTCACGCTTTCGAAACGGAGCGCTGATTCGATACTACGCAACCAGGCATCTGCACGTGGTTCAATGATCGACTGGCTCTGACGATGGCACGAGACAGCCTTGCCACCTCGTTGAAATGCTCGATCATGTCATTCGCCAGACGGAAAATGACTGCGCCTTCCTGACTCTGTAGTTGAGACTTCGATCAGGTTCAGATTGGCACCGGGCTGCATGGCGATGCGGACCCCTCAGATTGGAATCATTCCCCAATTGTACGAGGTTCTATCACCGATACCAGTAATGAAGGCGCCGCTTGAACGGCGGGATGGCGGCAACCTGATTACTTGTCCTTCGGCGCAGTCAACGGATCACGGATCCCACACGCGTTCCTGATAAACATCAGAGCTCGCTCGCAACCGGGTATCAAGAGAACCAGTCGGAGTCGAATCATGATCACCATTAGCATTGCAGAGAGCGTTGTCTCGCCAATCACCCGGGCGAAAGCGAGACCGACGGCGCCGTAGTGGGGAGCGAGCACAAGCGCGAGGATTATGTTCACGAACGCGGATGCGATTCCGACCGTGGCAAGCAGGCGATCTTTTTTCCGCGGCAAAAATACGTAACCGGCGATGAACTCGTTGAATGCAGCAAACGGGAACATCAAGGCAAAGATTTGAAGTATGTGAGCGCTGTGAGCGAAAGAATCACCGAGTATGAGAGGCAATACAAGAGGGGACAGGGTAAGCGCGGCGCAACATACTAGCAATCCGTATCCGATAAGCAGCATTGCGCCGCGCCGAGTGGTCTGGTTTGCGCCTTCCTTGTCGCCGTAGGCGAGTTGGCGCGTGATGGTAGGAATGAACACTTGGGCCGCCGGCCCCATCAATCCAAGGCTTAAGGCTGCAAAACGTTCTGCCGCGCCGAAATAGCCCACCTGGGCGGGCGTAGATAGCAGCGTCAAAAGATAAGTGGATGAAGCTGTCAAAACCCTTGACGCGGAAGAGTAGATGAACAGCATCGTTGATTTCCGTATCAGGGAAATGGTGCCTGTCCATCGGAGGCGTGGCCACCCCAGTTGTGAGATTGCGAGCCCATAAGAAATAACCGATGACGCTACACCTGAGATGAGTAGACTCGCGACGACCCATACTGCGTCGCGAGGGCCTCTTACGATTGTCAGCACCAGAACCAGGCTCAACGCGAAACCGAAGACTTCGATGATGATGGGCGTTCGAAACTGGTGACGGCCCTGAAAAAGCCAACCGAGGTTGGCCCCGGACACAATTCCCAACAGCGTGGCCATCACACCGATTAGAGGTGTCTGGGACAGTACAGGAGAGCACATGGTGGCGATGAGCCCGGCGCACCCACCCACGATTGCATGCACCAGACGCGCGCTCAAGTGCAAAGAAAGAATCTCATTACATTCTTCGGTCGTTTGGGCTTTCGATATGTCCCGCATGCCGACGGGCTCGAAGCCATAGGCGACCAGCATCCAGATCACGCTCATCAGCGACATGGACGCCAGCACGCGGCTGTATCCGTCAACGCCGAGCGTCCTGCTGTAAAAAGGTACGACGATGATGAGGTACAGATATCTCAACACATAGCCGCCGTACACGAACCCAACGGTACGGATGCTCTTTCGTCTATCCATTCTGCTTCTCCGGCTGGAGGGTACCTTCTCAGCGCAACACAGCGCGACGGCGGACCTGACGGGTTACTGCCTGTAGCAGGAAGCTAACAACGGGCCGCACGTCTGCTTGTTTTGGTCCGCGCCGTTGACATCGTTGAATCGCGGAAGTACTGCTGCGCTGCATGGACTCCGTTGGCCCGGCTTTGTGAGCTAGATGCTGGTGGGGCCGGAAGTGCCGCGCTGAAACCACGCGAAGGCTGTCTGAACGCGCGCAACCGCCTCCAGATGTCCCTTCTCTGCACGGTGCATGCCCACGACAGCCTGGCTGTGTCTCGGCATTATTACCGCATACCTGGACGCATGGGGCGGCACTATCGGGCCATCGCCCGGGTACGCAACCATCTTGCCACGCCAAGACTTCCCAGCATTAACCCGGCTCCGAGAGCGGGCACCGCCCGGACTACGCTGGCCTCGGGCCATTCTGAAATCAAGGGTTTTCCATCTTTGGCGCCCAGCCTCGACATCCACTTGCGGGCGCTGAGCGGCAGGGGCGGCGCGACCTCCTCGAACACTCTGTGCAACTGATCGCTCGCATGAGGAAAGGAGCCTAATGCGCTTGCCTCGCTACGGGTGGGTGAGCCTATTACGAGTCTGGTTACGATCGCGGCTCCCTGCGTAATCCCTTGCAAAGAATCAAGTATGTCGATATCGGTCTCGCTGAGAACAGCCAGTACGTCATCGACATACGCATTGATAACATTGTGTTGAAGTCTCAAGCCCCACGCCATGGCCTGCGGATTGTCCTGAGTAAGGAGCTCTGCGTAAACGATGCCATCGTCTCCTCGTTTATAACCCGTCGTCGTGCCGTGGTCCGCTGCGCAAAGGGCCTCAAATATTGGTCCTCGGACAAAGGGCCGTAGAGGCGCCGCGAAGGGTTCGCTCAGATAGTCGTCGAGACTACCGCAGTTTTCCGGGCGACGATGAAGCCCAAAGTAAAAGCCCGATAGACGCCGACTGAAACCGGCTTCGCGCGTGGACGCGACCATTGCCAGCGACCGCTGTAGATTCCCCCGCCATCCAATATCGACGACACCGACGTTTCCGTCGGCGAGAAATCCCTTTTGTTCCAGATAGTCGAGAAGCAGTTGTCGAGCAGAAGATGCGGTCGCATTGATGAGATTCACCACCTCGTCGTCCGCCTGCATATGCTGCATTAGTTGCTCCAGATCAGAGGCGCTCAGCGGCGCATCAGGGGAGCTAATGTGAAGACGTTGTTGCAAGCCGGCGATGGCCGGATGCCCGATATCCACGTCGAACTTTTCCAATATGTCAGAAAGAGAACTTCCCGGCGTGAAGCCGAAATGACTCAGATCGCCGTCGGACACGTTGACGAGTGCGGGTAAGTGGAGCGATTGCCGCGATACGTGCAGATAGTGCAGCTCGATCGGAATGCCATATAGCGCCACGATCTTCTTTGCAATGGACATGAGGATCTGGCCGTCACGCGCCAGAAAAAACAGCTTATCGACTTTCCTGCTTTGGGCCTGTTTCAGTATCCACACAACGAACGCGAGGAGCAACGGGCCCATGAAGCCCGCCGATATCTCGGCAATCGACTGATCGTGGCTAGTAATAGCCGTAAAACGCAGCCGGGCGGTACGCGCGCTCCCTGACAGCGCAGATCCGAGCAGGTGCGGCTCAATCGCGCCCTTGCCGAGTTCACGCTCCAGGCGACTAGGTGCCCCGCGGAAGAACGGTGCTACGCGAGCGCCTGCACGCCACGCCTGGAAGACATCGGAAAATACGCTGTCGCCAACGTGCAGATGGCTCTTGCTACTGCCCTTTGCAAGCGGAAAGAGGGACCCTGTCCTTTTTGCGCGGCCCCTCTCGCATGAAACAAAAAGTTCACCCTCGCTGATATACACGCCGCAACTGCTCAACATCGTTTCCAGGTCCCGATGAGAAAAGTAGATATCCGAAATAATCGCCGTTCTGCCGAGTGACGCAAAGCGATTGAGAGTCTCAACCATACCGGCGATGGGTCGCATCAAACGCTTCTCGAGCTCGACTTCAATGGCCTGCGCTGCTTTTAGTAAATCGTGCGACAAGCCCGACGACGCTGCGATGGCCGCGTAGATGTCGTCGAGCGTCACTTCACGTTCAACTCCTGCCTTGCGGGCCCTGAACTCCGCTGCTTGCCGGATTTTCAGCCATTCGCTGGGATCGATAAGCGAGCCAAATTCGCGTTGCAGTCGATACCCCGTTAGCAGGAACATGTCGGATGGCCTGTGCAAAGGCCTCGTTATCAGGGTGTCGAAGGCGTCGAAAGAGACCAGCCCATTCCCGGTCCAGATTCGCCGCGCATCGACCTCCTCCAAGGGAGGCTTGGCCGAGAAGAGCCGATGGATGCCCGCTGACACGAATCGTTGATTGATGACCCGTTCGAGCACAAGGTTCGTAGCATTCATCAGTGTCTTCCACCCTTCAGAAAGGAAATGGTTTTCGCCAACACCGCTTTCCTGTCGGCTACTCGATGTCGTCTTCTGGAACTTGAAACGTTGGAGGCAGCGTCAAAGGAGAGCTTACGCGGTGCACGGCTGCCGTTGTCGCGTCGCTCGGTTCATAGGCCAAATGTTCTAGCGCGGCGCTTGCTCCGGGATATGAGGAGGGAAAGCCGTTTGTTGAAGAACTGCACAACGCAACTGAGAACTCCCGGGTGATCGATCACGTGTCTAACGGCGGTCACGAAACGCTTTTCACGAATCGCTTCGGTCACATCGACCCAGTGAAGAGACGCCTTGAGAGACCGATGCCGGCGCGCACACGCGTCGGCCAAGCTTGCAGAAAGTGTGTGCGATGCGCGGAAACGCGCATTTGCGTCAAGCATGCCTCGTAGCGTCTGCCGGTCCGCTGACTTGTCGGAGGAGAGCGAACCACCACGGCGCCGGTAGCGGTAACCCATTGCCGGATAGACAATTATTCTTGCATCGTGCTTGGCCAGTAAGCGCAACAGGATATCGAAGTCTTCTCCGGAACGAAGCCGCTCTTCATACCGAAGTCCGGCCAGGAGTTCGGCATTGATCATGGGCTTAAGATACGCCAGGCGTGGCGCTTTGATCAAAGAGACGGCATCGAAACTTTTGAAGCTTTCAAGGCCCAGCAGGGAATGTCCGGTGAGCGAGCCCTCCTCGTCCACGATAAGTAAATCGTCCGCTACGATGCCTGCGCCATAACTCTCCGCGCGCTGCAGCAGCGACTCGAGGCGTCCTTCCGCGAGGACGTCATCACTGTCCAAAAACGTGATCCAGTGTCCTCGTGCGCATTCCAGCGCACGATTACGAACAGTGGACGGCCCCGCGTTGAACGATGCGGTCAGAAGCTTGATTCGGGCATCGTTATCAGCAAAGGCGCGGACGATTTGCACGCTAGCGTCAGTTGACGCGTCATCCGCGACGATCAGTTCCCAGTCTTCAAAGCTCTGTCTCTGGACCGACTGAATGGCTTCGCCGATCCAGCGTTCGCCGTTGAAGTTCGCCATGACGACAGTGACAGATGGGGCCGCTGCATCCGTTATCCGTGCGACGGGTTTCTCTGTCTGCGCGCGATCCTCCACAGATCGCGCCAAGGAGAGGTCTTCGCCCGCCATGTATTCGTTGCTGGACAGGCCGACGGTTGACTGTGACTGGTGATGAGGCATATCAGCGCCGTTTGAAGTTAGACAAGCTTAGTGAACGTCAGAGGATGGCTTGGGTTCGAGCCTTCGTCATGCGTGAATCTTGCATAACGGGTGAACGCCGTTCTTGTTTCTAACGGGCGGCGCTGCAGCGGGCCAGAGGATTGCAGATGTAGCGAACCGCGTAGTCTGCGACAGGGGAGTATGGAAACAGACACAAACTGGATAGCGCGAGTGTCCCCAACTTCTTCTTCAGGCTCCAGAAAGGGTTCGCCACAATGGCATGCAGATACCGGTGCGAATCTCTTAGCATCCAACGCCAACGGGTCGTCAACGGAGCATGGTAGACGCTTGAATAGAAATGAGCTCGTTCGTATGCGAAATCGTGGAAGTCGGCCGGCAGTTGCATTCCCATGCGACACCAGGCCAGTTCCCGAAGGGTCACCCAGCGGGACGGGAATGCCTTCGGGGCCTTTTCCTGCTGATCAGAGTTAGCAAACAATGCGTCTCTCCCTGCGCTTGCATATACGCGGTATCCGCCGAGTGACACCGGGATACTCGATACAGGTCCAACTAGAGCCGACCCATAAATTGCATAGAAATCTGCGCCATACCGGTCCTTGATCGTTTCGGGTACGGGAAAGATCTTTCTAAGAGCGCTGACGCTGTAGGCGTTTCCAGACGCCGGCGGTGACGGATAGAGCCATCCATCGAGCAGAAGCTTTCGGCAATCGCCATCGATTCGAGAATGAGGCACATACGCGCCCATCTGCTTGCTCGCGTGATCGATGACGTCTAGCTGAAACTGCACTTTTGCAAGATTTCCGTTCTCGAAGCGCTGCATCACTTCGGACACGGCGCCCTGATAAAGGACGTCGTCAGCATCGAGGAACAGCACGTAATCCGTTCTGGCGAGATGCAGCCCTAAATTGTAGGCAGACACCTGGCCGCCGTTGTCCTTGAAGACGGAGCTAACGCGAGCACCATAGCCTTCGATGATTGCGCGCGAGCCGTCTGTTGATCCGTCGTCGATCACTATGACGTAAGTGCTCATGTAGTCCTGTGCAAGCGCCGAATCGATTGCCTCCGCCAGGAACTGTTCGTAATTGTGATTGCAGATGATGACTGTCATGTCCTTCATGATGTGTCACGCGCGAAGGTAAGGAGGGATCTGACGGCCTGCGACCGCTTTCATATGAACCGTCGGCGGATTAGCGTGCTGGCAATGTTTTTCGGCGCGAGCAACGTGGCAATGCTCCAACCGGCGATAAGACAGCGGAAAGCAGGGCGCTCGAAACTTGCGCGAAAAGGAATGGAAAGGGCGTCGCGCAGGGCTCTAATTCTGCTGTCGCCGGGCAAGGGATGCTGTCGCGGTGTGAGCCGTAGAGAGGCAACGCGCAATTGCAACAAGTGAGGCGCACAAAAAAGAGTGCTGAGCGGCGGTGCCGGCCGGCCGGTCATCGCACAGGCCTTGCAGGCAGCGCTGTGACGCTTAAGCGCACGCGCGATCTCTCGTCCGAAGTTGCTCGTGCTCGCGCTCATGGCGCTGTCATTCGCGCCGTGCATGCGATAGAGCACTAAGGGCGCAGCAATCGTTTCTACATCGCCGAGGTAGGGGGCCATGGCGATGCACGTTGAGTCCGTGAATGAATCGTAACTCGCATCCAGTGGAAAGATCTTTTCCAGAAAACTGCGTGCGTAGGCATTTCCCGATCCGGGCGGCGTTGGGTATTCGGACGTCTCATAAGCCCAGTGACGGATCGCTTCCGACGATAGTCCAGGCGGGATCTTCGGAATCACATTTCGAATCTTTGGAATCGCATTCTCGTTCTGTATGCGACGACCCTGCGCGTCGACGCGCTCCATCAGAACCTGTACCTTGCTCAGGCCGGTCCGCCATACTGAAGCAATGGCGCGCAACGCACCGGGCATGAGCACGTCGTCCGCATCGAGGAAGATGACGACGTCGCCTGTACTTCTCGCGAAGCCTACGTTGTTGGCGTCCCGCTGCCCGCCGTTCTTTTTAAAGATCGCCGTGATTTTTTCACCAAACGAGTGAATGACGTCGGCCGAGTTGTCGGTCGATCCGTCGTCCACGACGATGATTTCCAGCCGGTCCCAATCTTGCGTCAAGGCGCTTTCAATAGCCTGTCGAAGAAAATGCCCATAGTTGTAGTTGGCGATGACGATCGAGAAAAAGAGGCCCTTTTTAGCCATAGATCCGCTCCGTCCTGCGTTCATCGACTGCCTCCGGCTTCTCAAATGAATCAAGCGTCCTGAACCTGCGAGATGCGCCGCACTGACCAGCGCTATGGGCCAACCCGATTGATGTGGCCGCTCAAACTGACGCGGCCACCGGTGCCGCGTGTTGGCACCCTGGATGCAACTATTTAAGAACAAAGGTTTCGGAGTATGCGATTGCGGCCTAAAATCGGGCGATAAAGGCGCAAAAAGTTGAAACGGCGGGGGTTTCGGCAGAGGATAAGTACTGCTTTCCAATCGCAAAACGCGAATTGCAAATGCCGCGCGGTAACACGAATCTCGTATCTATTTGCTACTTGCTTCTTGAGATTCGGACACCGATATTGCTAACCGATCACTCAAAGGCAGTTACGTCAGACGACTAATCGTGAGATCTGCGCCGGGCAGCGGCACGACGGCAGGCACCTGGATTGGTGTACGGGCTTCATACAAGGCAGCATCGGAGAGTGAAAATCGATCACGCAGCGGTGAATGTCACATTCGCGCAAGAAAGAATCAGCAGCTAGTGTTTCAGTTTAATCGACGACGGTCGGCCGCGCGTGCGAGCTACCACTTGGAGCTAATCGATGAAGGTTGCTTTTTACAAGGGAACGCGTCCCGGCCTGGCCGGGAAATTAAACCGCCTGATCCGGTGGTGGACAAAGAGTCCCTATTCGCATTGCGAACTTGTCGTCGCTCCAATCATCGACGCGCATCTGTGCGCATCGTCGTCGTTCGAAGATGGGAGCGTGCGCTTCATCACTACGAAGCTCGATCCAGCGCGATGGGATGTTGTCGGACTCGCGGCCGACCCGGTGACGGAGCGGGCTGCGGTGGAGTGGTTCAACGATCATTTCGGCGAGCCGTACGACTTCGCGCCTATCTTCGCTTTCCTTCGGCGCCGCGGCCGTCATCGAGGCCGCTGGCACTGTTCGGAGTCGATCGGGGCAGCGCTGGGTATGCCGGAGTCCTGGCGGTTCGATCCCGCTACGCTGCACGCTGCGCTGTCTTCCGATTCGGTGCAGTCGCCGCCCGACGACATGCCGCCACTGGTGTCGGCCTGATTTCGGGCGAGTCTCACTGACTGATGGTGAATCTTCGTTGCGAAGCCGGTAGGGAAAACTGGAAAGATTCGGTGGCGCGAAACCTCGATCGATCCTGCCGGATAGCCTCGCCGTTCGCCTTTAATCTCTCAGCGCGCGCGTTCCGCACCAATCAAGCTCAGCGACATACTTCGCTGTCCAAATCAATGTGTTAATCGGACTTTGCACGTGTGTCGGCATGGCGAACCAGTTCCTCCCATCCAGCCATCGGGCTCGACTGATACCGAAATGAATCCGGCTAACTGCGAGAGCGCGGAATTCCAACGCAGCCTTACGCCGTTGGGACGCTTCGCCGCACCGGCTGACATCTCCGCGGCCGTCACTTTTCTTGCAAGCCCGGCGGCAAGGCATGTCACTGGAACAATTCTCACGATCGACGGGGGCTTGCTGACTTAGGTCGGTAGTGCGGTTTGGTTATGACGCGAAGAAGGCGTGGAAATGGCCGATACCGGGCGGTTTGTGGGCTCAAACGCGGCTCATAAACCGTTGATGTGTGCTTGTTGCCTGGCCGCTGACCGGGCGTCATGGGCATTCACGATTCGAGGCTCTCGGCAGACATGAGTCTTCCTGTGAGTCCCTTTCCTCGTTGTCGTGCAGTTGCCGGTTAAGTAGATCAGGGATCTACGAGGTCTCACCACCAAGGCGAGGAAAACAAGATCCATTTCACACACGCTGACTTCCCTCTGAACTGGTCAACAGATCGATGGGACGTTGATTGTCCAACATCGGCACTTCGCTATACAGCCATCGGATCGCATCTGACTTCAGGCAACCCCAAAGAGCCGTGGCAATGGTGTGGTCCGCAACCAACCTCATCAGTTCGTCGGTGATGCTGTTCACCTTCCACGCTGGGGCCAATGCTTTGACAAACCCGTCCCAACCGTTAAGCTCCGGATTCACTTGCCTCCTGCAGTCCATGAATTCAGCTCCTTGGTTGTAATTGTCGGCAATCTACCCGAGATGCTCGACTGACGGAGAGTGGCCGATTGCCAAACACCGCGCGTGAACGCACGCATCCCCAGCGACTTCGGCCCCAGCTTTCGGACCCGACCGAACTCGGCCGCCCGCATGGGGTGCGGGCCGACTGCTCTCAGTACACATCAAAGCAGACGTAGTAGTGGCAAGCCTCGCCCTAATGTCTCCTTAGCCATCCTGCTTGGCGTGCAGTGTCGTCACAATGGTCCGTTTAATTCCGGGCCAATCCAAGCGGTGCCCGATCTTCGGCAAAAACACCACGTACCTTTGTTTAGCGATGCATTCTTCGAGAAGCGCGCGCCCTTGACCTCCTAGAATGCCATTTGGTGCACGGGCAATTGTCGTACATACAAGCTTGCGGTTGGCATTGAAGCGGAATTCGTCATCCGAGGCGTAAGCGGCCAACTCCTCGAAAGAGAACTACATATCCAAAGGAGCGATCATGCAGCAACTGGTGAGACACCCATTTGTCCTCTTTGTCATCTCTTTCGTGCTGATGTCGATTGCGGCCCGGCTGGGTAGCCGCACTCTGCGCTCGCGGATACAAATCGACGAAGACACGCGTGATGACTTCAAGATCGTTCAGTCCGCAACGCTGACTCTGCTCGCGCTGGTCATCGGATTTAGTCTGTCCATGGCAGTGGGCCGCTATGACCAGCGAAAAAACCTCGAAGAGGAAGAAGCCAACGCGATCGGAACTGAGTTCGTCCGCGCTGAACTGCTGGCGGACGCCGAGGCGGCCGTGGTCCGCTCGCTCCTCGTGCAGTATCTCGCATTGCGTGTCGAGTTTTACCAGACCCGCGACCTTCAACGTGTCCAGCAAATCGATGCCGCGACCGCGGACCTGCAGGCCAAACTGTGGACTGCAGCCAAGGCCGGCGCCGTTAAACAGCCGAGCCCACTTAGCGCGCTAGCCATCGCGGGCATGAACGATGTAATCAACACACAAGGCTACACGCAGGCGGCATGGTGGAATCGAATCCCTGTAGCCGCATGGATATTAATGATCGTCATTGGCCTGTTCAGCAATCTGCTAGTGGGCTATGGCGTCAAAAATGCAAACGCCAAAAACCGCTTCCTCGTGATTATGCCTTTGACAGTGTCTCTCTCGTTTCTGTTGATCGCAGATATCGATAGTCCGCGCAACGGCATCATTCGGATTGTGCCGCAAAACCTCATTAGCACCGCGCAATCACTCCCGAAACCGTAGTGCCCGGAAACAGGACTATTGGACCCGAACGCATGTCAGTTAGCTGCAACGTCAAGTCGGATACCAGACCGTCCGACCGCCTGACAATGGCCGGTTTTTCGACGTTCAAACGCCTATGTACTGGCGTCGACAAATGAACGCTGATGGCCGGTTTTCTGCCTGACGGCGATTGGCCGCACGCGACCCACAAGCGACGGTCGTCGCTCTCAACAACGGACCTTCGCAAAGCGCAATGCGATTTTCTGGCTTAACGTCCCTGGCTCGCTCGCATGATGCCGAGGAGGCTTCAACTGCGGACCGCCACTGTAACCACGACGAGAGCCGAGAAGATCAGCGCCGGGGCGAGATGCCGGAACGGCTCCCTATTTCGTAGCAACGTGAAGAGCGCGCCGGTCATGATCGCACCGGCCAGCGCTAACCCCAGGACTCTGGTTTGTTGTCGAGAAAGAAGTGCTGCACTGAGCAACTCGAGAGCGCCACAAAACAACCGGAACCATGCCGGGTAACCCCAGCGTGCAAAGTCGCGCTTCACCGTGCCGAGCCCTGCGAGATTGACCACTCCAGCAATCGCAAACAGGACCGCTACAGCCGTCGCGAGAATCGATTGGAAAGATACCGTGGTGAGCACCATTGTCATGCTCCGGTGCTTTGCTGCAAGTTCTTCTGTGAAGAAAGGTCCGCAATCAAACCGGGGCCGCAGGGCTCCCACCCAAGAACCCGCCGGGCGTGCTGACCACTTACCGACTGGTCTAGCGCCAGTGCGTCGGCAAATGGTCCAAGCGATTTGCGAGCGTCGTCGAGCGCCCAGAATTCGACGCGGTTGGCGCCGATCGAGGCTCGAATCGCTTCGCCTATTTCGGCAACGGCAACGGCATCTTCCGCGACAACGTTCAAGATCTGTCCCGTGACTCGATCGTCCCCGCTTGCCGCCCGCTCCACCGCGCTCAGATAACCTGTGGCGAGATCATCGACATGCACGGCGGGCCAGTGATTACGACCATCCCCGACGACTCTTACACTGCCGGTCTGGCGGACCATGCCGGCAAGCATGCGGAAGACGCCGCCGCCGAAACCGTGCACCATCGCCGGCCGGAGGATCACTGCAGCAATCGAGCGGCGTGCTGCCAGCATCTGCACGTGTTGCTCAACTGCGGGACGCCAGGCGACGAGTGGTGTCGGGTTCAACGCCGTTGATTCGGTCGCGGCCACGCCCTCCGTGTTGCCGTAGACCCATGTGCCCGATGTATAGACGAACGACGCACCCGGATGCAAATGTGCAAGCATCGCATCAACCGCGGCCTTGTCAGCCGCAGCGGCGGAAGCATCGTTTGTCGACGCCATGTGCATCACGCCATGCGCGGCACCGGCAATTGCAGCGAAAGACTGAGGCTCGTGCAGGTCACCGCGATGCAGTTTCACGCCGAGACCTGCTAGCGCGCTGGCGGCCACCGATGTGTCGTTGCGCACCAGCGCCGTCACATGATGGCCCAGACTGATCGCCTTTCGCGCGACCGCCTGCCCGATGTAGCCCGTACCACCTGTAATAAATAGTTCCATAGCGTTTTCCTCGATGGGTTGCCTGCGAAGTTGACCGACCACGAAAACGAGACTAATGAGTCTCGTTTGTTGTCAGTGTGAACGAGACTGGTCAGTCTTGTCAACTGCACGGTGATCTGCTATTTATCGGACATGAGCACGAACCCTTCCCCTGACCTAAGCCCGCTGCAGCGCCGAAAGCGGTCCGCCATTCTCGACGGCGCGAAAACCGTTTTTTTAAGCCAAGGCTTCAGCCTGGCAACGATGGACGACGTCGCCGCGGCCGCGGGCGTCGGCAAACAGACGGTCTACCGCCACTTCAAGTCCAAAGAAGCGCTCTTCGTTGGTCTGGTGAGTTCGATGTGCGCTAAGGTGGGTGAACTTCTAGTCAGTGCTCTGGACGAGCAATCCGATGGATCACCGGAAGTCGAGTTGCACGAGTTGGGATGGGCGTTGGCACGAAGCCTTATCGAACCGGATTATCTAAGGCTTTACCGGGCCATCGTGGCTGAGGCCGAGCGCCTTCCCGAGCTCGGCCGGGTGTTTTACGAAAATGGTGCGAAGGTCGTGCGCGTCTTCTCCGCAAGAATTCTGCGAAAGCGGTTCGATGAATCGACTGCTGCATTGAGGGCGGCGACATTCGTGCAGTTGGTGCTCGGCGACGCGTATCTTGAACTGTCCATTGGCTACACGGTACCCGATGTTGAAGCGCGCTTTGCGCTGCAGATCGAGGAGGCGGTGTCGGCCGCACTTCGGTAAGGAATGCCCATAAAGATGTCGAGCAACCGCATGCGAGACACAACCGCCTGTAGCTCGATGATCGGGACGTTGCCCTCTTCATAGTGACTTTATAGTCAAGGTACACAACCAGCCCGAAACAAACATCCGCTCCTCTAGCCACAGGCTCCTCTAAAAGCCGCTCATCCTCGCTTGCTTACCACCTTGGCGGATAGAGGCATGAGTGAATCGCGACGCGAAGAGCCGCTGGCAGAGCGGATGCAGCGCCCGGGTTGTTGACGATGCGAGCGGCGACGGCGAACGGCCGCTCATGGCCGCCCGGAAACGAAGTTCGACAGCCTGACTATCAATCGGCGCTTATCCCGAGCAAGTCGGGATTATCGTCACGTCCGTCACCGGAACCAACTTGACGTGTTGGTCTTGTTGGGTGATTTGTGCGATTTGGATAGCGGCCTTTTCGCCACGCGGACCATCCGGATAGGTTGTCAGTACCTCGTAGTCCGCGCCAGCCCTCGGCGTGAAAACGACTTCCTGATACGACTGCGCATAGATGTTGTTACCGACGAAAACGCGAAAGCGTAGTGCGAGGGGATGTCCCGCGGCGACGCGTGTCTCCGCATACGATTGCTCGGGATACTCACCGGTGACAGGCATCCCAAGCCGGCGCGGCCCAGAAAACCGGATCAGCGTCGTGATGTTGGGGTCATACGACATGTCCATGATGGGTTGGATCGTCGGATCGGACGGCAGGAAACAGTCGCTGCTCTGCACTTCAAATATGCGCTGCGTCCCTGGAGCCTCAAACCGGAAGCTGATTCTCGAATTCGGCACATCCGCAGATGTCGTTGGCTGACCCGCGCAACCGCTTATAAGACCAATTCCCGCCGTAAAAATGGGAAGCAAGAAAGTCGACCATTCGCGCGAGCACTTCATTCCGACCTCGATAGAGTCACATCAATATTGCCGCTATACGCGAACGGTATTGCGAACCGATTCCCATTGGCTGAGCTAACAATGAGTCGCTTTGCCCGGGCATCGCCCGAATACACGATCAAATAGACGGCGCGCGCCGGAACGGCAAACATGGCTTCACCATAGATTCCCTGCCAGGTTGCTGCTGCCAATAGCAACGACGCGTCACGAGGCGAGTCGATGATATGAAAGTCCGCATCCAGGAACATTGCATTGGGTTTGACGAACGTTGCAACAGGTAGCACGCTCGAAGAGAGCCACGTTCTTATTCTCAGCGACGACTGAGGCACCTGGTCCGGAAGTCGAAACGCGGCGAATACACCGTTCCCTTCCGGGAAGCGTAAAACGGGTGAACTGGCCGCGTCGAAATGCACTGAGCGCACCTCGCCGATCTGCAGCGTCTCTGTCGGGATGCTTGCTAGCGATTTACAGCAAATGCGGGAATCGGACAAGGGCTCAGCGACAACAGGCGGTCGCGCACAGCCACTCGCTAGAAGAATCGAACCGATTAAGCTTACATATTTTAGACGTGACAACATGTTTGTTGGACTATTCGTTGTCGGAACGAGGCGGCCATGGAACGACCTCATCGCACTTAGCCGACGACAGTACCCGACCCGTCATGCCTGACGATAGTCGTTCATCGCTCGGCTGTATCTTCAACCGTTTTTAACCAGAGAGCCTCCGGTCGCCAATGAATATCGGCGTATTCGCCAGCTTTCTTGAGTCGATTTCAGAAATATTTCTGGTCCGACGCAGGCTGAGTCACTTTACGACTGGAATTTCAACGTGATCGTGCCGACGACAGAAGTGTGCCGTTGTTGCCGGGTTCCTCGATGGAGTACATGCCATTGGCTCCGGATAACCGCCCTTCAACTATCTTAGTTGGCATGTTTGATCGTCTGGAGGTGGCGTCGAAAGGCATTCGGGATTCCGTCCGAATAGATGTACCCTCCGCAATCTGTGGATTGTCGACGATCCAGGCACCCATCTCGAACGGCCGAAAATGGCCGACATTCGCCCGATACATTGATCCGATGCTGACTTTCGTCGCCCGTTACCATTGACAGAAAGCTAACCGTTGCACCTGGTGGTGTCGTGGAAGGGTTAGCTTTCGCGTTCTTGCAGCAGTAGCGCCTGGCGGATAGCTGCAGAGATCGCTATAACGTCGCTACGCACCGGGGAAGCATTCCAGATCACCAGCCAGCCAATCAGACAAACTACTCCTGACCATAACGACAGGAATGCGATGTATTGCAGCGGATCAAGCAGGTCCGGTCCCGGAGTAATCGCTCGGCGAATACCTCCAAGCACTCCGCCGCACAGCATGACGCCGAGGAAGAGCAAGGATATTGCCGCAAAAATGCGGCTGACTGTGGAGGACTTGAACGTTCCAACGAGTGACGACCCCCCGGCGCTTATTAGCAAACGCCCCTGAAACCGCGTGCCATTTCCACGCCTAACGTCATGCGCGACCTGCAACACGATATTGTCTGCACTGACTGCCTCGACCACGCAGAGCCGTCCCGCGCGCCAACTGCTGAGTTCCTGCAGCTGGGCAAGTGCGTTCGCTCTAGTCAAGGAACTTTCAAAACACGCTGGCTTCCCCTTGAATACCATTGAAATGACTACCCTTGAGTTACGCACGCATGGCTCCGCGGTTTTGGGCGACCGCGCACCCTAACAGTTATGCATGGATTGTTGACGATTTACGCATCGGCGTCGAGCCGCCAGAATTGGCCGCACTTCGTTCCATGACCAGGCTCGCCGCTCGTCCCCGACCCGCGTACTGGAGCGACTGCGCATAATCGACCCGTTACGGCCGATCATCCTTCCGGAAAGCGGGCGGCCCCTCCCTTATTCTTTCCTTCGTTATCTCAGTCATTCTCTTTGTAGCTGTCTTTCGCTTTCTTATAGCTGTTGTCAAAGGGCTTTATCTTCAGCAACGCGGCACGGCTTGTCATACCGCCGACAAGAGCAATTCCAAAGCCGAGAAGCAAGACGGTTTTCGCTGCTACTGGATACAGATTGCATTCAAGTGCTATCGCCCCCAATCCAGTGCCAACGAGGATAAGTAGCAATCGCAGCCACGACGGGAAATTCCCGTCCTCTATTAATTTAACTTTCACTGTCCTCGCTACGTGCTGTGCCACGAATATGTGCGTGGCAATTGTTGACGATTTTGGCCCGGATGTCGAAGGTCTGGTGATGGCCGCACTGCGTCCCAAGCCTGAGAGATTCAGCTTTCTTGTTAGCGGACAGTCGTGAGGATCAATTTGCGTGTCCGTTCAGAAGTCCGCCGATGGGGAGCTTGAACCGGCGGTAAAGCTGGGCGTTGTCAAAAATCTGTCCAGGCCTCAGAGCCGTTGAACGCACACCCTTCTTGTTCGCCAATCGCATCCAGAATTGAAGGCCATTCGATGCGGGGATGGTAGATGTATCGCGACAAAACCAAGTATCTGGAATGTCTCACGTCTATAACCGTCGTCAGCCTTTCGAATTTCTTTTCCATCCAACTGAAAGCAATGAAGTCCGAGCAATTGGACATCGCGAACATGCAGCCCCACGCATAGCCGGGAAAGCGATGCCCGGCGATATCAACGACGTGATATGAATCTCCATGCGGAGGTTCACCTTCATATCGCAGTGTCATCGCATAGCTTTGATCGGGCGGAATCAGCACATAGTCGCCCATGCCTGCCCAATGGCAGAGATTATCCACCGTAAATTGGATCTCGCAAGATTCCATCCGGATGCTTTCCGTCGCAAATGAAGGTTTTCCCCGGATTGTCGACGATTCCTGCCAGTGTGTCGAACGGCCGCTCATGGCCGCTACAGGCGGCCTGGTTGAGCCAGCTTCGCGAAGCGCACAAATCCTGACCACATTAATTTAGCAACATCGCGCACTCGGAAACGCGCAGCCAAACCAATCCGGCGACCTTTCAGATTTACACCGCCACCTGCAGCCAGCGATATCCACTCCACATCCACCCGCGCGTAGTCACAACGCCGCCGCTCCCATGGGCACAACGCTTGCGCACTTCCCCAGATGCTTACCGGAGGACCAGAAAATGAGCAAGCGGGATGTCCCAGGAGTCGGGCCCTATGGCGGCCCGGCTGGCGGCTGGGGAGCGTTGCAGGCAGTGGCTCGCGCCGTGCGCCAGCAGATG
>JGI25156J39149_1000536_pt1 | contig 21899 bp, 18 predicted proteins | sample AraplaCL_Col_mMS_FD_39149 | JGI IMG/M metagenome (IMG submission 39149)
ACATCGTACGCGGGCGTTTCCTTCGCGAGTGTGGTGGACAGCACGGATTCGCGCGTCAAATTGAAGTCGCGCGAATGCTTGATGACCGCGCCCGCCGCAACTTCGCCGAGACGTTCGCCGTGCAGGCCATAGCGGTCGATCAGTCCTTGCAGCGTGAAGGTCAGCATGTCCTGATTCGACGCGCTCGCATACGCGGTGTTCGAGCGTGCGAACGGAATCCGGTTACCGCCGATTATCGCGACGCGGCGCACGGGTGGCAGCGGGTGGGACATGCCTGGCTCCTTCTGGTTGCGTATGTTTCATGGTCGGTGGAACGAGTGCGCGCGCCGTTATCGGGCAGACGGCGCGCGCTTCATTGCAATCTCCATTGCATGCGGCCGCGCAAATGCGGCTTTTCTCCGGCGATGTCGCGCACCTCGATATCCCGTTCGATCAACGAAGACGACGCGCTCCACAACGATGCTTCGCCGGGCAGCAGCATCGGCAACTTGAATTCGGCACTGAGCGTCGCTTCGGCCAGCGGCTTGGGCGGCTGCAAGGACGATGCCGCGCGCGCGAGCGTCCACATGCCGTGTGCGATCGCGCGCGGAAAACCGAATGCTTTTGCAGAGAGCGCGCTCAGATGGATCGGGTTGTAGTCGCCCGACACGCTCGCGTAATCGCGGCCGAGTTGCGAGGCCAGCTGCCAGCGCGCGATGCGTTGCAGCGCTGCCGAATCGACCTGAAGCGGTTCCAGTTGCGCGCCGCTCGCGGGCACGCCTCGCTTCAGATAAACGCTGTCGCCGTCCCACACCGCTTCGCCGCGCCGGTAAATGCGGGTATGCAGCAAAAACGCCTGGCCCTTGTCGTGGCGCAGCAGCGCGCCGAATTCGACCTCCACGCGCAGCAGGTCCTTGTACGCGAGCGGCCGGCGCAGACGCACATGATTGGCCAGATGCAGCAGGCCGACCGCGGGCCACGGGAACGCCGGGTCGGTCAGCATCAGCAGATGCAAGGGGAACGCGAGCAGATGCGGATACGTGAGAGGCACGCCATGTTCCGGGATGAATCCGCACACGCGTGCATAACGCCACGCGGGCCCCGGGTCGAGCGCGACAGCGGGGCGCACGAGGCGCAATGCGGGCAACTGCGTCGGGCGTGCGCGTTTGACGATGCCCGACAAAGCTCGCGCATAGAGCTTCGCCGGCGTCGGCAAGGTTTCGACGACGACAGTTCTCGGCCGCACCGCGTTGTGCGGCGCGATCTGCGATGCATGATTCCCGCCAAACGGATCCCCGGGTTCATCCATGCTTATGCTCCGATCAGGCTTTGTCCGCACACGCGCACGACCTGGCCGCTGATGCCGGCCGATCCTGGATGCGCGAGCCACGCGATGGTCTGGGCGACGTCGACCGGCAGGCCGCCCTGGCCGAGCGAATTCATCCGGCGGCCTGCCTCGCGAAGGGTCAGCGGCATCTTCGCGGTCATCTGCGTTTCGATGAAACCCGGCGCGACTGCGTTGATCGTGATGCCGCGCGGGCGCAGCAGCGGCGCCATGCTTTGCACGCGGCCAATCACGCCGGCTTTCGACGTCGCGTAATTGGTCTGGCCGGGATTGCCCGCGATCCCGCTGATCGACGACACGCCGACGATCCGCCCGCCGTCGCGCAAAATGCCTGCCGCGAGCAGCGCGTCGTCGATGCGCTCCTGCGCGCACAGGTTGATGTCGATCACGCTTTGCCACGCGCCGCCTGTCATCTTCGCGATGGTTTTGTCTTTCGTGATGCCGGCGTTGTGCACGACGATATCCACGCCGTGATCGTCGAGCGCGGCGGCGATCTGCGCGGGCGCTTCGGGCGCCGCAATGTCGAAGGCGAGGGCGGTGCCGTTCAACTGGCGCATGGTGGCTTCGAGCGCGTCGCGCGCGGACGGAATGTCGATGCCGATCACGTGCGCGCCCTGCGCCGCGAGCACGCTTGCAATCGACGCGCCGATGCCGCGCGCGGCGCCGGTCACGACCGCGCGCCGGTTCGCGAGCGGCAGGTTCCAGTCGAACGGCGATGCGGCGTCGTTACCGCCCTCATGGGTTACGGCAACGCGATTCACGACGCCATGCAGACCGTCTGCGGCGATCCGCACCACCTGGCCCGACACATACGCCGAACGCGGTGACAGAAAGAAGCGCAGCGTGGCTTCGATTCGATGCTCGGCGCCTTCGCCGACATAGACCAGATTCGCCGTGATGCCGCGCCGCGCTTCCTTGCCAAGCGAACGCGTGAGTCCTTCCAGCGCACGTTGCGCAGTCCATTGACGCGGACTCGCGCATGCTTCGGGCGGCCGTCCCAACACGACGATGCGCCCGCATTTCCCAAGCGAGCGCAGCGTGTCGTGAAAGAACGCGTGCAGCGGTTCCATCTGGCTGCTGTCGTCGATACCGCTCGCGTCGAAGATCAATGCGCCGACGCGCGCGGCCGAGCCCGACTCCGCGGGTTCGAAGCGCCCGGTCAGCAGACCGTGACGATGTGCGAGGGGCATCCACAATCCGGCGCTTTCATGCGCGACGCTCGTCACGCCGATGCTCGCCACCAGGCCCGCCAGCGAATCGAGCAGATGCGGCTCGCGCCCGGCGCCAATCGCGACCAGGCCGCCGAACTCGGGCTCGTCGGCGCGATAACGGCGCAGCACCTCGGGCTTCGGAAGACCCAGAGAACGCGCAACGCGCGCGCCGAACGGTGAATTGACGAAGTTCAGGTAAGAGTCGTTCATATTGTTCGTTGCTCCGCTGGACACGCCCGCACGTCTGTCAGTGTGCACTGAGTTTGGCGCATCGGCGTGTCGCGCAGCGAGGTTTTTTCATGCGGTCGCACAGGCGTCCATTGGAATCACAGCGCGGCTTCCATCACCTTTTCGAGCGTCTCCTTGCGTTGTTGCAGTTTGGCGAGGATGTCGAAATCGGCGGGGAAATCGTCCACTTTCACGACTTGTGCGGCATAGCGCGCGTAGTCGCCGAGCACACGCCGCTCGTCGGCGTCGATCAGGCCTTGTTGCAGCGCGGCGTCGGCCCACGCGGCGAGTTGCACGACGCTCTGCGGCATTGGCTCGATGCGCCGCGCCTTCACCGCTTCGCGCAGCTTCTGCTCGATTTGCGTAAAGCGCGGATTCAGCTCGAACACGAGTTCGCTGTAGCCGAGCGCGTCGACGTCCGGGTGCGGCACATAGGAGTCCGACACCAGCCGGTTGCGCGCGGCGCCAGGCGTCTGCATCAATTCGGCGATCTCGCTGCCGAGGCGGTCGGACGGTTCGCGATGCGGCAGTCCCAACGGGAACGCCAGCGCACGCACGAGGCCTGCGGCGAAGCGGTTCGGATAGTTCGCGAGCACGCCGTCGAGCGCCTGTTGCGCGCGATAGAGCGAATCTTCGACGCCCCAGCGCACGAGCGGCAGATCGTCTTCCTGACGGCCTTCGTCCTCGAAACGCTTGAGCGTTGCGGAGATCAGATAGAGCTGCGAGAGCACGTCGCCAAGGCGCGCCGAAATGCGTTCGCGGCGCTTCAGGTCGCCGCCGAGCACGAACATGGAGACATCCGCGAGCAGCGCGAAAACGGTGGCGAGCCGCGTGGCCGCGCGGTAATACGCATGAAGCGGCGCATGCGCGGCGCGCGGCTTCGCAATGAATGCGCCGCCCGTGATGCCGTAGACGAAGCTGCGTACCACGTTCGAAAGCGTGAAGGTGACGTGGCCGAAGAACGCGTCGTCGAAATCGCGCAGCGCTTTGGCGCGGTCCGCCTCGCGCGTCGCGCTCATCTCCTTCAGCACATACGGATGGCAGCGAATCGCGCCCTGGCCGAAAATGATCAGGCAGCGCGTGAGAATGTTCGCGCCTTCCACGGTGATCGCAATCGGCACCTGCTGATACGCGCGCGCCAGAAAGTTAGACGGCCCCATGCAGATTCCCTTGCCGGCGGCGACATCCATCGCGTCGTTGATCACCATGCGGGCACGTTCGGTGATGTGATACTTGGCGATTGCCGAAATCACCGAAGGCTTTTCGCCGAGATCGACCGCATGTGCGGACAGGCGGCGCGCGGCATCCATCACATAGAGATTGCCGCCCATGCGTCCGAGCGCTTCCTGCACGCCCTCGAATTTGCCCACCGCCGTGCGGAACTGGCGACGAACCGCCGCGTACGCTCCCGTGCCGCGCACGGCGAGCTTCGCCATGCCGACATTCGACGACGGCAGCGAGATCGCGCGGCCCGCCGCGAGGCATTCCATCAGCATGCGCCAACCGTTGCCGACCTGAGCGCGTCCGCCGATCACCCAGTCGAGCGGAATGAAGACGTCCTTGCCGGAGTTCGGGCCGTTCTGGAACACGGCGTTCAGCGGCCAATGACGACGACCGATGTTCACGCCCGGATGGTCGGTTGGAATCAATGCGCAGGTAATGCCGGGTTCATCGGCCGAGCCGAGAAGATGCTCGGGATCGAGCGCCCGGAACGCAAGGCCGAGCACGGTCGCGATCGGGCCGAGCGTGATATAGCGCTTATCCCATGTGACGCGAAAGCCGAGCGTCTCGCGTCCGTCGAACATGCCCTTGCAAACGATGCCGACATCGGGAATCGCGGCGGCGTCCGAACCGGCGTACGGGCTCGTCAGCGCAAAGCATGGGATTTCCTCGCCACGCGCGAGACGCGGCAGATAGTGGTTCTTCTGCTCTTCGGTGCCGTAGTGCATCAACAGTTCGGCCGGACCGAGCGAGTTCGGCACCATCACCGAAACGGCCGCCGCGGAGCAGCGCGTGGCCAGCTTCATGATGACCTGCGAATGCGCGTATGCGGAAAACTCTTTGCCGCCGTATCGCTTCGGAATGATCATGCCGAGAAAGCCGCGCTCCTTGACGAACTGCCATGCTTGCGGCGACAGGTCCTGCCACACCATGGTGGTTTCCCAGTCGTTCGCGAGATCGCACAACTGGTCGCATTCGTTATCGAGGAACGCCTGTTCTTCCGCCGTCAATGTCGCGGGGCCATAGCCGAGCAGTTTGTCCCAATGAGGCCGTCCGGAGAAGAGTTCGGCGTCCCACCAGACCGTACCGGCTTCGATCGCGTCGCGCTCGGTCGGCGACATTTCCGGCAGGATCTTGCGAAACACGTCGAGCACCGGCTTCGTGAGCCATGCGCGGCGCAGCGGCTTGACGGCGGACACGAGGGCAGGGAGGACCAGCACGATGGCCCAAAGCGTGGTTGCAGCAACGTCCGCCGCTCCGCTCACTCGTACCGCCGCAACCCAGACGATCATGAAGGCAAGCCACGATAATGCGCGCGCCTCTACGTAGACAAGCGCAAGAGCGCCGGCAACCAGCAGCAGGATGAACCACAGCATGACGTTTCCTCCCTGTTCTCATGATGCGTGCAAACGCATCCACGTTGCGTGGACGGTTCACGTTGTTGTCGATGTTGTGTGAGCGGCCCGGCGTCTTTGCGCTACGTTTGCGACGCGCCGTGCAACGCCTGCTGGAACGAGCAGGCTTCGATCGTGCCGCCGCTGTGTGCTTCACTCGGCGCATCGCCTGCGCTATGCGTGCTGCCGTCGAGAGCGCTGTCCGCGCCTGTATCGTCGGCATCGCCCAGCACGGCGGCGAACATCGCCAGTTGCGATGCGTCGGGCAGCGGCGCTTTCAGCGCGGCGACCATTAGCGAGGCAAGCCGTGCGATCAGTTGCAGATCGTTCATCGACTTGCCTTGCGAGAACTCGGCGATCAGGCTGTCCGTGTCGGCGCCCGCGAGCACGCCCGACAGCGCGCCGATGGCGAAGTGCAGCCGCCAGCCCAGTTCCTCGCGCGGCAGATGCGGCAGCGCGCGTTGGAACGCGTCGAAAAAGCGCACGGCCACCGACGCATAGTGGGCGCTCAGAAAGTCGCGAATGAAAGCGGAGGGGTCCGTATATGCGCGACCGAGCAAGCGCAGAAAAGCTTTGCCGCCGACGCGCGGATCGCGCGAGAGCCGCAGCGCTGGAATGAACATCGCGCCGAGCACATGCTCACAGGTCAGACGTTCGCCGAGCATCCGGTCGAAGCGTTCGAGCAGCTTCACACGCTCCTGGTTCAGACGGTCGAGACGGCGCGACAGCATCGCGTGAATCAACGACTCCTTGCTGCCGAAGTGATAGTTGACCGCTGCAAGATTGACCTCGGCGCGCGAAGTGATCTGGCGCAGCGACATGGCCTCGTAACCGCAATCGATGAAGAGCGCCTCAGCCGCATCCAGGATGCGTGACTTCGTATCGCCGGCGTGCCGGCCTGTTGTGCGACCTGCCATTTGCGTCTCCCAGTTCTCGGCGCCCGCTCTGCGAACAGGCGATTCAAATAGGCATTTGAAACAGCCGTTTTTTTCAGGATAAGAAGGAAGGGCGAGTTGGGCAAGGGTCGGATGTCGATTAACTCCTCTAGAAGACTTCACGCGTGGCGCCTGTCATGCGTTCGCTATGCGTTTGCATGACGGGAATGAAAAAGCCGTTCCGAAGAATCGGAACGGCTTCATGTGAAAGAAGAACGGTGGTCGGCTTCTAGTGCTTAAACCTGTCGTCCAACCGCACTTCCTTGCGCAGGATGGGCGCCGACATGTCTCGCCGACTGCGTCATGTCGATGCCGCGGCGCTCCCGGCTAAACGGAATCAGCGCGCAAATAACGGCGGCGACGATGCCGATCACGACCGCCATGACGAGTGCATAGTTGTTGCCATGCGCTTCGGCGGCGCTCGCCTGCAGCGGACCGTTGACGGAAGCGATCAGATTGCCCAACTGATACACGAGACCGGGGAAGGTCGCGCGGATTTCGTCGGGCGAGATCTCGTTCAGATGAACTGGGATGACGCCCCATGCGCCTTGCACCGAGATTTGCATCAGGAACGCGCCGAGCGCGAGCAGCACCGGCGTGCTCGAAAAAGCCCACAGCGGCAGCACCGGAAATGCGATCAGCGCGGCGATGAAGATCGCGCGCTTGCGCCCGATCTTCTCCGACAACATGCCGAAAAAGAGCCCGCCGCAGATCGCGCCGACGTTCAGCGTGATCGTGATCCACGACACCGTATGTGCGTCGAACTGATGCTGGACGCGCAGGAACGTCGGATACAAATCCTGTGATCCGTGCGAGAAGAAGTTGAACGCGGTCATCAGAACAATTGCGTATAGCGACAGCTTCACGTTCTGCTTCAGCGTTGCGACAAGGCCAGGACGCGCCTGCTTCTCGAGCGTCTTGAAGGCCGGCGATTCCGGTACGTGCGCGCGGATGTACAGCACGAGCAGCGCGGGCAGCACGCCGACAAAGAACATGCCGCGCCAGCCGATGTACTGATAGAACACGCCGAACACGACCGAGGCAAGCAGATAGCCGCTCGGATAGCCGGCTTGCAGCAGACCGGAGACGATGCCGCGCGATTTCGGCGGCACGGTTTCCATGGTCAATGCGCCGCCCACGCCCCATTCGCCGCCCATCGCGATGCCGAATAGCGCTCGCAACACGAGCAGGGTGGCCAGGTTCGGCGAAAAGCCCGACAGCAGTTCGAGTAGGGAGAAGCACGCGATGTTGACCATCAACGTGGGCCTGCGGCCGTAGCGGTCCGCGAGCCAGCCGAAAATCAGCGCGCCGACCGGGCGCATCATCAGCGTCAGCATTATGCCGAATGCGACTTCGGGGATTTTCGTATTGAATTCCGCCGCGATATCTTTCAATACAAACACCATTAGAAAGAAATCGAATGCGTCGAGTGTCCAGCCGAGATAGGCGGCAATCGTGACGTTTCTCTGTTCCCGTGTCCAGTTCATTGATGTTCTCCTGGTCTCCAATAACCCGCGGTCGATGTCGAGGTGCCCGGCACGCCCTATGGCATGGGCTTCGAGCGCGAGTGTACGCTCACCGTTAAGCGGCTGCAGGAAAGAGCGCAGCTTTGTCGGTGTTAATCCTGGGAGCAATTATCGTGCTGAATGCAGGGTCGAAGCTAATCGTCGGTTGAGTGTAATTATTGTATTGTGAATGTCTGCGGGAGCGTCGGTAATCTGTAATGGGATTTATTGCCGAGTGCCTTTATGCCGGTCGAATTGACTTAGTCGTTTTACGCCTGGCCGATGGCTTTCGGGTTCCGGTCCGGCCTTGTGCGACGGTAGAATGCGAGCGAACCCCGACTGTCGACGTCCGCCAATGGAACCGCCCGAAACACGATGAGTGACACGATACAAGCGCCGTTTTCCATCCTGTTCGTCGACGACGACGAGATGTCGCGCACCCACTTTGCGCGCGCCGTGCGTGACGATTACCGCGTGCACCTCGCGCAGGGCGCCGACGAAGCCATGGCGCTGTTGCAGGAATTCGGTTCAGAAGTCGCCGTGCTCGTTACCGACTTTCGCATGCCGGGGCGCGATGGCGGTCATCTGCTGCGCGAGGTTGCACAGGCGTATCCGCAGACCGTGCGCATCCTCGTCACCGCCTATGCCGACAAGGACATGCTGCTGCAAACGTTCAATACCGGCGACCTGTTCCGCATCATCGAAAAACCGCTTCGCATGGAGTCGGTGCGCGAGGTGCTGAAGCAGGCGGTGGCGCGCTACGTCGAGCGCGAGACGCGCCAGCAAAGGCTGCTTGCAATGGACGAGACGCTTGCGTTCCTCGCTCACGAACTCAACACGCCGCTGGCGGCGATATCGCTCTTTGCTCGCTCCGTCGAAAACGATGTCGCCCAGGAATACGACCCGCAGCGTCAACAGGAAATCGGCACTGCGGCTACCTCGATGCTCAATAACGCGCAGTATTGCCTGACGCTGATCTCGTCGTTCTGGGCGACGGTGCACAAAAGCGGCGGCCCGCAACCGGCGACCGGCAGCGCCGCGCGCGAGGTCAGGGCGACACGCCTCGTCGCCACGCTACTCGACTCCTATCCGTTCGCCGGTTCGCAGCGCGAATGGATCGGCCTGGAAATGCGAGGCGATTTTGTCGTTCACGCTATGCCGAATTGCGTGGCGCTCGTACTCTCTTCACTGCTGTCAAATGCGTTGCGTGCGCTCGACGGTTGCCCGGCGCCTTCGTTGCGGATCGAAGTGATGAACGGGCCCGAGCCCGAAATCCGCCTGCACGACAATGGCCCGGGTATCGCGCCGGAGATCAAGGCGCGCTTGCTGCTCGATCCTGTCACGACGCACGCGGGGCGTGGCGGCCACGGCATGGGCATGATCTTCTGCAACCGCATCATGCAGTCGTTCGGCGGCGGGTTGCGAATCGAATCCACCGTCGGTGAGGGCACTACCGTAACAATGCGTTTTCCCGGCATCAGAGGCCGGGTGCATGATGGCGTGAACGAAGCGGCGTCGGACAGTCACGCCGCGTGAGCAGGAAGCGCTAGTTCTCGCGCACGGCGAGTCCGTTCGCGGGCGTGGTCGTCGGTGTGGTCGTGCCTGTGCTCGTACTCATGCTCTTACGTGCAGTGTCGCCCGGTTCTTCGGGCTGGTCTCGCGCGGCGTTTGCAGACGCCAGATAGCGATACAGCGCGTCAGCCGAACGCTCGCTCAACGCATCGATCCGCTCGAGCCAGTCCGATTCCGCGGGCCATTCGCCTTCCAGCATGCGTGGATAGATGTGCCGCGTGAACTGGTGCAACGCCTTTGCCCCGACGTTGCCGCTCGCGCCGAGCAGTACATGCAACGCGCCGTGCGCGGCGTCGATGTCGCGGTCCGCGGCGTTCACGCGAAGCTGCGAAGTCAGCGCGCGGATCTGTTCGATCCCATTCGCGAACGATTCGTCGATCAGGCCGAGTGCCGCCAGTTCTTCAAGATGAGTGGCGTCGAGCAGATCGTTCTCGCGCACCACGGCGAGACCGCCCGAACCTGCCGACGCAGCTTGCGCAGGCAACGCCGCCGGGCCTGCCGAGGACGATGATGGCACCTTTGCCGACACCGGCGAGCGCGGCGCCTCGGCCGGCGCACTGCCGCCACTGCCGGTGCCTATGCCACTACCGCTGCGCTGCTGCGCGAACTGCCTCGTCAGGCACGCATAGAGCGCACCGACCTGCACCGGTTTGATCATGACTTCGTTCATGCCCACGCTGATGCACGCCTGTACCGAGCCGATATCCGACTGGCTCGTCAACGCGATGATCGGCACGCTCGCGTAGCCGTCGGTGCGGGCGCGAATCGCCGCCGCCGTTTCGAGGCCGCCCATTCCCGGCATGTTCATGTCCACCACGATTGCGTCGATGACAACCTCTTCGTCCAGCCGGTCCAGCACGGCCTGACCATGTTCCGCCTCCACGACGCTCGCGCCGAAGCGCTCCAGATAGGCCTTGGCAACGAGCCGACTGTAATTGTCGTCGTCGGCAACGAGAATCGACTTACCGGAAAAGTCGTCGAACCGCTGGTTCAGATGGCGCCGGTTGCCGTTCTCGAAAAGCGCCTGCAGCGACGTGAACAGCTCCATCGCGCTGGAGGACTTGCTGATCATGTCGTCCATGCCGGCCCGGCGTGCCAGCACGCGCGCGATGTTGCCGGGCTCGGACGTGTAGGCCGCAACCAGCACATTCCAGTTCGGATGATCGCGGTCGGCGCGCAGTTGCTCGGTGGCCGAATAGCCGTCGAGCACCGGCATGTTGACGTCCATCAGCACGAGGTCGTATGCCGACGCTTCGCGCAGCATCGCCAGAGCAGCCGCGCCGTTTTCGGCTTCGCTCACCTCGGCGCCCACTTTTGCCAACGTGCGCCGTGTGCGGGCGCGCAAAGCGGCGTCGTCGTCGGCGAGAAGGATGCGTTTGCCGTTGAGCACGCCCGTGGCGCGCTCGACGATTGCCCGCTCGTGCGCCGCAACCTCGCTCTCGGTGACGGGCGGAAATTGCAGCGTGAATTGCGTGAACTTGCCGAGCTCCGACTTGCACGCGATGCTGCCGCCAAACGCGCGCATGGCACGCTGACAGTAAGCGAGCCCGAGGCCCGTACCCGCCGAGTTGCCGGCGGTGCGGAACGGCTCGAACAGATGCGGCAGGATCTCCGGGGCGATGCCGCTACCGGTATCGCGAACGCTGACGCAATGCCGGTCCACCGTCAGCGTAAGCGTGGCAGATGGAAGCGGTGCGATGTGATGCAGCGCGTTCTTGATCAGGTTGAAGAGGGTGAACAGGTAGACGGTTTCGTCGACCTTGAAGGTGAAATCTTCCAGCACCGCAAGGCGAACCTTGCCGCGTTCCTTCCTGTCGGCGAAGCCGTACTCGTCGAGCGCCTTGCGCGTGGTCGCGCCCGCGCTCAGGTAAGTGAGGGAGTCGGAGCGGATCTGTTTGGCACTGACTTCGTCCAGCGTCATTGCGATCACGCGCAGGCCGCGCTCGATCGACAACTGCCCGTGCGCGAGATGCCGGCAAAGCAGCGCTGCGCCCGCACCCGACGGCGCGGGTGCGCGGCCATGTTCGGTAAGGGCGGGCAGCGTTTCTTCCACGCGGTCCAGAACGTGTTTCAACTGGCTGAGCGGGTTGCGCATTTCATGCGCAATGGATCCGGCCAGTGCCTGCAATGCGCGGTTCTTCTCGACGAAGATGCGCCCTTTGCTGATCGCATGACTGAAGGCCATACTGCACAGGACGACCACCGGAAGCACCGCGAGGTCCGACTGATTCGCCGTGCTCAGCACGATTGGAGCCGGTGAACTGGCGACCGCAGCCAGCCCGCCGGACAGCATGCCGATGCCGATACAGCCCATGAGCAGAAATGGATTGTCGATGCACAGCGCCATGATGAAGATCATCATGACCTCGGTCATCATCCACATGGTGGAGAATGAATTCCTGATCGCGAGGAACGTGCAGACGAACGGCAGCACGTAGATCAGACACAGGTGCCAGTAGATCAGCAGGTACTGATTGAACCGCTTCGGCCAGCGCGCCTGAAAGATCAATGGCACACAGATGAGCGCCGCGCTCAGACGCAGTGGCAGATTGTCGTACGGCTGCGGCAGGATGTAAGTCCAGACCAGGTAATAGACGGGGTGGCACACGAGGCCGAGTGTGCCTCCCCATCGAATTGCAAACCGGCTTCTTTCCAGCACGTCCTGCATGCTTTCGCGCGGTATTAGCATCTGGCCTCCAGTGACATTTACGAGCCCGTCAATTCATAGTTGCTGTCACACCGAGATCGAGGTTGATCGCCGAGCCGTCCTTTCCGTGAAAAGGTCCGACCGTAAATCCGTACTTTTTCAACAGGCTGTGAGTGTAGGAGACCGACCACACAGGCGGGCTGCCGATGATGAAGTCGGAAGCGATGCCTTCCTGCCAGGCGGCATAGCCCTCGGCGAAACAGGTATAGCAGTCGCGCGTGCTCGGCAGCCTGAACGGGAATCTGGAATCGAGGCCTGCCGGCCCGCGCGCGAAACATTCAATATATAGCGTATGTCCGCGAGACGCGAGTTCCGCTTCCACGCTCGCCGCGCGTGGGTGCGAGTCGTCGATCCAGAAGCGCGCCCGCTTGAGGTCCGAGGCGGTGAGATACGGCACGCTGGTGCTGCTCGCGAGGATCGCGCCGTCGAACTGCGGTAAGGCGGTGTCGGGGCTGAACGTATGGACCGACACCTTGGTGCGTCCGAGCAGGTCCGCCGCCATCAGCTCGCGTGCCTGGTCCGCGAGCAGGTTGACCTTGTCCGGCAAGTCGATCAGCACGAGTTCCTTCGGCGCTTCCTTGTACAGCAGGTACTTGGCGACCGTCGTGCCGAGCCGTCCGGCCGCGCCGAAGAGTGCGAGCTTCGTGTTGCCGAATTCCAGATCGAGCTCGTTGCAGCAGTGCATTGCCCAATCTTTGAGCATTGCCGCGGTGGCCGCGTGACCGGTCGTGATATGCGGCGGTTTTGTTTGCCTTGGCAGCGCGCCATAGTTGCACGCGTAGGGCGTCGACGCTCCCATCGCGACCATGTTCAAGCCGGCCTGACGCGCCAGTTCGAGCGCCGGGAAGAACTGCGTCTCGCGAAACCGCTTGATGCCGCGAGGGCTGCCGAGCCAGAGTTCGAGCGGCACCGGACACGCGATGTTCGCGCCGATCATCTGCGAGCCCGAATAGATTGGCGATGCAATGAACGGCTTGGTGCGCCAAAGCTCTTCTTCGAACGACTCGTTCCTTGTTTTTACGTTGTGAAAAGAGAAGGAAAGCGTATCCCAGTCTGTAGCGTGAAAGAGAAACCCGACACCGCCCTGGCCCGTGGGCAGATTGTCGCGAATCTGCTCCGGGTGGATCGTGTGTTTGAGCGCCAATGGCGCACCGGACGAGGGCAGGCTGGTTGTGCTGCGCCGGTCGTCAATGGTCGATATTTCGTTTTGAAGAGACGTTCCCATTTGGTTTTCCTTTGATTTTCCTTAGGTTGACCCGCGCTGCGAGTCAGCGCGGCTTCGTCAGCCCGCATTGGCCGACGATCCATCAACTCTAGAGAAAACCAATAGTTTTTGTCCGTGTGTTCGTGCGCATCGTCGGTCGGGAAGGGAATTGAGTGGCGCCGGCCTGATATGAACGACATGAGCACGACGGGCGGCGCCCACGAGCGCAGCGGCGCGAAGAGCAGCATGTCGCATGGCGAAGTTCGGAAAAGTGGATGCGGCAGCCGGCAAGCTGACCATCCGGCATGGGCCCCTCGAGAATCTCGGCATGGGACCGATGACCATGGTGTTCAAGGTCAAAACCCTGCGATGCTGTCTCAGGTGAAGGTGGGCGACAGGATCGACTTCGTGGCGGAGGAACCCGACGGCGCGCTCACCATGACGGAGCTGCGCAAGCAGTGAGCTTGTCTTGGGCGGGCGGGGCAGCCATTCGCCGCAAAAAATAAATTTCTCATGCGATGGAATACCTGCCTGCCGGCGATGTTTACGTCGGTAACCCGCTCGTTTCTTCCAGCTACCAACCACGAGGCCGCTTTGAGTTACACCACGATTCAACCCGCCTGGGTCCGCATCGCACACTGGGTCAACGCGTTAGCCGTCGTGCTGATGGTGATGAGCGGCTGGCAAATCTATGACGCATCGCCCATCTTTGCGGGCTTACAGTTTCCTTCCGCTATCACCTTGGGCGGCTGGCTCGGCGGCGCCTTGCAATGGCACTTCGCGGTCATGTGGCTGCTGGTCGTCAATTTTCTCGTCTATGTCGGGCTCAACATCGTATCGGGGCGCCTGCGTCGCAAACTGCTGCCCGTGAGCATCGGGTCAATCGCAAAAGATCTCACGGCGGCGCTGCGCGGCAAGCTGGAGCACGAAGACCTTTCGCGCTACAACGCGGTGCAGAAGTTCGCCTACCTCGTGGTGATCGTCGATATTGCGCTCGTCATTCTGTCGGGGCTCGCGATCTGGAAGTCCGTGCAGTTTCCGCTGCTGCGCACGCTGATGGGGGGATACGACAACGCACGAGTCGTGCATTTCGTCGCGATGAGCGTGCTGGTCGCATTCTTCGTCGTGCACATTGCGATGGTCGCGCTCGTGCCGCGCTCGCTGCTCGTGATGATTCGGGGACGCTAACCATGACCCTTCGCAACAAGTCCACAAAACTCAGCGCGTTTGCGCAGTCTCATGCAGAGACGATCATCAAGGATGCGCGCGGCGAACTCAAGAATCCCGCACGCCGCCTGCTGGGCCAGCGCATTCTCACGCTCGGCGGCATTGCGCTGCTGTCGGGCTGCGATCTGTCCAACGACAAATCCGTAAATACGATGCTGCGCAAGATGTCGTCCTTCAACGACGACGTGCAGGCATTGCTCTTCAGTCCGAACACGCTTGCGCCGACGTATCCGGAGTCGATGATCACGCGGCCGTTCCCGTTCAACGCGTTCTACGATATCGACGACGTGCCCGAGGTCGACGCCGCCGGCTACCGGCTGGAGGTGAGCGGACTCGCGAACGGCAAGCGCGTGTGGACGCTCGACGAACTGCACGCGTTGCCGCAGGAAAGCCAGATTACGCGCCATATCTGCATCGAAGGGTGGAGTGCGATCGGCCGTTGGGACGGCGTGCGCTTTGCCTCGTTCCTGAAGCAGGCGGGCGCCGACATCACGGCAAAGTATGTGTCGCTGCATTGCGCGGACAACTACTGGACGAGCATCGACATGCCGACGGCGCTTCATCCGCAAACTCAACTCACGCTTGGCTACGACGGTGGCCCGCTGCCGCCGAAATACGGCTTCCCCATGAAGCTGCGCATGCCGACCAAGCTGGGCTACAAGAATCCGAAGCATATCGTCGCGATCAGCGTGACGAACGATTATCCCGGTGGTTACTGGGAGAACCAGGGCTACAACTGGTTCGGCGGTTCCTGATGTTCATTGGCCCGTTCAGGGCTTTGCAGTCCTCTCAACCGTTTCTCATGGAGTATTCATGTCTATTCGCCTGAAACTCGGCGTCACGCTTGCGGCGCTGTCTTTTGCCGGTGCCGCGCTTGCGCAGACGCCCGCCGCCAAACCGTCGCGCATCCGTGGCGATATCGTCGCGCTCGACGGCGACGTCCTCAAGGTGCATCGCCGCAGCGGCGACACGGTGTCGATCGAACTGAAACCGGCCGTTACCGTGTCGGCGGTCAAGGCGATGCAGCTTTCCGACATCAAGCCGGGCTCGTTCGTCGGCACGGCGGCCACGACCGGCACCGACGGCAAGCTGACGGCAACCGAGGTGGTGGTGTTTCCGGAAGCCGCGCGCGGCACGGGCGAAGGCCACTATGACTGGGACCTCGGCCCGAACAGCACGATGACCAATGCGAACGTCGACACGGTCGTTCAGGGCACGAGCGGCCGGAACCTGAAGCTGTCGTACAAGGGCGGCAATAACGAGGTGACGGTGCCGCCGAACGTACCTATCGTGACCTTTACGACGGCTGCGCGCACCGACCTGACGCCGGGCAAGAAGGTCTTCATCGTGGCAACGGGGGCGTCGCAGGGTACGTATGTCGCTCAGCGTGTGGTTGTCGAGAAGGATGGCGTTGCACCGCCGATGTAACGCGCATTCAGGTATGGAAGGCCGCCGCCATTGGGTATCTCACCAACGGGTACGGCCTTCCAGCAAGCAGCGCAGGTAACTTCCGGGAAACGGCCCGGCGAATCACCCACGCAAGCGCATTGCCACTCGCCCGATCAGCGAGGGCCGGCTCACAGTCCGAGGCAAATCGCGCCGGCCGCCACGACCACGCAGGCGAGCCAGCGCTTGCCGCTCACCGCTTCGCCGAGAAACATGCGCCCGATCAGCACCGCGAACACCACGCTGGTCTCGCGCAACGCCGACACCGTTCCCATCGCGCCCGACTGCATCGCCCATATGACGATGCCGTATGCCGCGACCGATACAACGCCGCCCATTAGCGAGGAGCCGACCGCCATTGGCGACGAGCGTATCGGCGTCCATAGCGCGGACACACCGCGCATCGCGACGAACAGCACCGGCATCAGCCAGTAGAACAGGAACATCCATGCTGTGTAGGCAAGCGCTTCGCCGCCCGACAGGCGCACGCCGATGCCGTCGATCACGGTGTAGAGCGCGATCGTCGCGCCGGTGGTGAGCGCGGCCAGCACGCCGGCGCGCGACACGCTTCCCGCTTCGAGCGCGATTGCAATGATGCCGCCGGATATCATCACGATCCCGATAGCACGCAACGGGCCGATCGCTTCGTGCGCGAGGAGCGCTGCGCCGAGCGTAACCAGAAGCGGTGACGAGCCGCGGGCGATCGGATACGCTTGCGCCAGATCGCCACGGCGGTAGGCCCGGACGAGGCTTGCGTTATAGCCGATATGCACAAGGCCCGACGCGACGATATACGGCCATGCCGCGGCCGCCGGCAGCGGCGTGAATGGAATGATGAGCGTGGCGATCGCCGCGATGGCGATGCTCATCCACGTCATGGAAAGGAAGCGGTCGCGATTGCCGTGCAGCAACGCGTTCCAGCTTGCGTGAAGCAACGCCGCGAAAAGGACCAGGCCGCCCGTATAGCTGAGCATGCGCGATCAGGCCGCGGGCGCGACCGATGCGCCCGCAATCCGATGGCGCGCGAGCGATTCGGCCACGAACCCCGACGCCTTCATTTCCTCGACGAAGCTGCGTAGTGCGGAAGCCGCCGCTTCACCGCGGCTTTTCGGCGTGCCCATTGCCTGTTGAATGACCATGAAGCGCTCGTCAAGAAGCCGCAGGCCGGATGTATTGCGCGCATCGGCTTCGAGTTGCTGCTTCACGCCGGCCGCGACTTCGAGACCCTGTTCGAGGAACGTCTGCACGACCGTCGGCGAGGTAGGCGCACGAACGATCTGGGCGGCCTTCAGTTCGCGTGTGAGGAAGAGGTCATAGGCGCTGCCTTTGCCGACCGCGACGCGGTTATGCGGCTGATCGACGTCCTCGTTCGTTCGGACGGGGGAGTCGTCGCGCACCAGATAAAAGCCTTCGATCAGCACGTACGGCGCGGTAAATGCAATCGTCTCACCACGCAACGGATCGACAGCGAAGAAGCCGAAGTCGGCACGCTCCTCGCTCACGGCCTGCACCGATTTGCCCGCTGCGTCGAACACCACCAGTTCGAGTTCGACGCCGAGCTTTTGTGCGAACGCCCGCGCGAGGTCGACCGATACGCCGAACGGCTCGCCGGTCTTCGGGTCCTGGTTAGCGAGAATGGGGTTGCCCAGATTGATCGATGCCCGCACTTTGCCGGCAGGCGTGAACGACGAGACAACGGCTTGATCGATGGTCATGGTGTTCCCGTATGGTGTTCCGCAACGTGTTCCCGGTATGCGCGGGCCGTATGCGTTGAGGAAACGGTTCAAGCATCTTGCTGATGCGAGGATAGTGCGTCGAGCGTTCCGTTCCATCTTAAAGGGAATTGGCGGACTTGCCCAGGCGGCCGGCAACGCGCCATGGCACCTTCGATTGCCGGCTGACTCCAGCGTCCAATCATTGCAAACTCTGTGAGCGATAACCGGCCCGAGCTAGTCTTTGCGCTCACGTTTTGCGGGCTTGTTATGGGCGGCATCGTTGTTGTCTGTATCACGCCGTTTTTCGTCGCCCACTTCGCGATTGGCGACGAACGGTGAATCCGTATCGCTGCCGCCTTCGCGCAGTGCAGTTCGCGCTTCCTTGGCGAGGTTTTCATACTGCTTGCGAAAGCGCGTCAGGTCTTTCTCCTCCAGTTCTTCCAGATCGAGCAGTGCGTTATGGGCGCCTTCGATTGCGCGGATCAGTTCGTCGAGCTTGATCTGCATGGCGGCCGTGTCGCGGTTCTGGGTGTTTTGTATCAGGAAAACCATCAGGAACGTGACGATCGTGGTCGACGTGTTGATCACGAGCTGCCATGTGTCGCTGTAATGAAAGAACGGCCCCGTGATTGCCCACACGATCACGAGCGACGCAGCCACGACGAAAGTGCCGGGACGGCCGGTCATTGTCGACAGATAGCTGGCGAAGTTCGAAAACCATTTGCTGTTCATGGCGATCTCCGTTGTTGGTCTGGTTCATACGATGATCGCATAGGACAGGTGGTCGGGCTCGGTCTGATCCGTGGGTGTTCCGCGCGCATGGTGTTGACGGTGTCTGTCTGCTCGGTGATATTCTTTTCGTTGCCTGGTTTGCGTTTGCTCCGTGCGTGCGAAGGCAGCGACGCTTCCCTCATTGCTTGAAGACAGCACGAACGGCAAGGACCGGCGCTCATGAACGATCAGCGAGATCTGGCACCCGACAGCACCGCGGCACGTGTTGCACTCTGGCGGGCGCTGCACAAGGAAGTCGACGCAGCGCCGCATGTTTTCGACGACTCGCTCGGCCTCGAACTGCTAGCTCCCGGCGACGACTGGCGCCAGCGCGGCGACATGGACCCGCAGTTCACGCGTCCGTTTCGTGCGTCGATCGTGGCACGCGCACGTTTTATCGAAGACCTGGTGGTCGAAGAGGCGGCGCGCGGGATCGGCCAGTATGTGATTCTTGGGGCGGGGCTCGACAGTTTCGCGCAGCGCAGGCCGGAGATTGCTTCGCGCCTCACAGTATTCGAGATCGATCAGCCGGTGCCGCAGGAGTGGAAACGTCAGCGGCTCGGCGAGCTTGGTTTCGGCATCCCGCCATGGCTGCGCTTCGTGCCGGTCGATTTCGAGGCTGGCGAAGCATGGCAGGACCGGCTCATGGCGCACGGATTCGACGACAGGAAGCCGGCAATCGTGGTCTCGACGGGCGNGAGCATGTATCTCACGCGCGATGCAAATGCGGCCACGCTGCGCCAGATCGCGGCTTTCGCCCGCGGATCGACGCTCGCCACGACGTTTCTGCTGCCGCTAGACATGGCGGATCCAGAAGTGCGTCCTGGACTGAAAATGGCAGAGAAGGGCGCGCGCGAAAGCGGCACGCCCTTTCTCAGTTTCTTCACGCCGGCCGAGATGCTGGCCCTTGCCCACGAAGCCGGCTTCGCGCAGGCGCGGCACGTCTCTGCGGCCGACCTTACGCAACGCTACTTCGTCAACAGAAGCGATGGCTTGCGTCCGCCGAACAATACCGAGGAGTTGCTAATAGCGAATACCTGACCACGGTCCCCCACGAGCGTCACTGTAAGGCCGACGACTTACTGAGCGTCACACCAGTAACCGGATCGCAAGCCCTGCCACTCCGCACACCAGCACTACTGGTATCACGCCGACCTTGAAGCGGAAGAGCGCGATCGCAGCCGCCAGCCCGATGACGAGCGACAACCAGTCGAAGCCCCCATGCAGGCCATCCGGCCATAAAACGTGCAGCGCAAAGAAGACGGCAAGATTCACGATCACGCCGACGACCGCGGCCGTGATCGCAGTGAGCGGCGCGGTGAATTTCAGATTGCCGTGCGTGGTCTCGATGAACGGGCCGCCCAGCAGGATGAACATGAACGAAGGCAGAAACGTGAAGAACGTCACGATCGTTGACGCGACGACAGCTGACAGAAGTAGCGCGTCCGGACCGAATATCGCTCGCGTCCATCCGCCGACAAAGCCGACGAAAGCGACGACCATGATCAGCGGGCCGGGCGTCGTCTCACCGAGCGCAAGACCGTCGATCATTTGAAGGCCCGTGAGCCAATGCTGATGCTCGACCGCGCCCTGGTAGACATAAGGCAAAACCGCGTACGCGCCACCGAACGTAAGCAGCGCTGCCTTCGTGAAGAACCAGGCCATTTGCGTGAGTGCGCCGTTCCATCCGAAAAGGACGGTTAGCGTACCGATCGTCACCAGCCATATGAGGACAAAGCTTGCCAGGACGATGAAAAAGCGCTTCCAGGTAAAGAGCGCGTGACGAGGCGTCGGCGTGTCGTCGTCGATCAGCGCCGGGCCGTGAAGCTGCGCAGCGGCGCCGTGCTTGCCGCCAATCACGAAAGTGCCGGGCGCATATTTCCCGCCGACGTAACCGATCACGCCAGCCACGAGAACAATCAACGGGAACGGCACCTTCACGGCGAAGATGGCAATAAAAGCCGCAGCGGCGATAGACCACAGCCAGGCGTTCTTAAGCGCGCGCGAGCCAATGCGATACGCGGCGAATACGACGATCGCAGTCACAGCCGGCTTGATTCCGTACAGCACGCCGGCCACAGCCGGGACGCTGCCGAACACCAGATAGACCCACGACAGGCCCATCAGAATAAATAGCGACGGCAGCACGAAAAGCCCGCCCGCGATCACGCCACCCCACGTGCGATGCATGAGCCAGCCAATGTAGGTCGCAAGTTGCTGCGCCTCGGGCCCGGGAAGCACCATGCAGTAGTTCAACGCATGCAGAAAGCGCTTTTCCGAAATCCAGCGCTTTCTCTCGACGAGTTCCTGGTGCATCAGCGCTATCTGCCCGGCCGGACCGCCAAAGCTCATGAAGCCGAGTCGCAGCCAATACCAGAATGCAGTGGAGAGCGGAACGCGGGCGACGTCGTCTTTCATCAAATGGTCCTGTTCGTTTTCGCCTGGTGCTGGAGCGCGGGCTGCGAGCGGTCGCAAGTATCTTTTGCCTAGCGAGGGTCGCCGGGTGTTTGGGCGATGACGATTCGCCAACTCAGGACGGGCTTGCTGACTTTTAGCTTTCCGGTCACTGACGTTCCGGTCATTGCCCCCGGTCATTGATTCCCCTTAACCGCATGACGGAACGTGCGGCGCAGTCTAGCAGTTAAGGCACGCTGCGCGGTTTGGCTTGCACCGATGCCGCCAGTTTCCGCGCTTCGACGAGTGCCTCGCTGATGGCGCTCAGCACTTTGTCGCGCGCGGCGTCGTCCTGCTGACGCAACGCGAACGAAGGATGATACGTTGCGATTCCCCAACCGCCTTCGAGTTCGAACGGCTTACCCATATAGTCGCGCAAGCTTGCCTTTTCGCGCAGCAACGCGTTGAGCGCCGTTGCGCCCAGCGCGACGACGACCGATGGCCGAACGGTTTGCAACTCCTGCTCCAGCCAATACGAGCATGCTTCGACCTCGCGCTGCGCGGCGGTTTTGTGCAGCCTGCGCTTGCCGCGAGGTTCCCATTTGAAGTGCTTGACCGCGTTCGTCAAATAAAGCTGCTCACGCGACAGGTCGGCGCGGACGATCGCGAGATCTAGCAACTGTCCCGCCGGCCCGATGAAAGGTTCGCCGCTCAGATCCTCCTGATCGCCTGGCTGCTCACCGATCAGCATGATGCGCGCGTCACGGGGCCCCGAACTGCCCACGGCTTGCGTCGCATTGCGCCACAGATCGCATCGCCGGCACGCGTCCAGCGACGATGGCTGATCGCGGGCGGGCTGAGCGAATTCGGCTTCGACAGGAATGGACTTGCCGCCGAGCGCCGCGACCCCGCTCGCTTGCGCAACGCGCCGCGCGCCGCTCTTTGCTTCGCTGATCATGGCGGGAATCAGATGGCCTTCAGGCAGCCCTTTCCAGAACCGTACCGGCATGTGCTGTTCGAGCGCGGCTTCGTTCAGACGCGCAGG
>JGI25156J39149_1000541_pt1 | contig 21697 bp, 25 predicted proteins | sample AraplaCL_Col_mMS_FD_39149 | JGI IMG/M metagenome (IMG submission 39149)
CGCCCAGATCGCGACCCCTCGGAGTGCGTCAGGAGACGGAGGCGAAGCGTCGGCGCCGAGCGGCAGGCGTAGCGCTGCCCAAAGCATGGGGCGCCTCGCGGCGGACAACGATGTCGCTTGGACGGCGCAGGCGCGGCGTCAGGACGGATTCGATGCCCGCAGGAATGGAAGGAAGAACGATCTGGCTGTCGTGGACGGGCCCGCGGCGTTTGAGGATCTGCACTCGCAGAGCCCAGTTGATGTCGAGCGTGGCCAGTGCGCGCAGCGGCGCAGCTGAGGCCTCATGCCGGGCGTTCTCGGGGCGCAGCAGGAACACAGGGCCTGCGCACGCGTGCGCAGCCACCTGTAGCCGGCGGATTTGCTCGGCGCGGACGTGTGGCAGCCACGACAGGAGCGCGCCGGTCGATGCGCCCTTGATCAACTGCTCGGTGGCCCAAAGGCGGTCGGCCGGTGTGTCGACGTCGATCCACACCAGGTGGCGTTGCTCGATGCCCGCCTGAACGATCCCCGGCAGGTGCGGCCGCTTCGGCGGACCCACGATGACAATCTGCTGGCCGGCGGCCACGATGGGTCGCAACACCGGCGCGAGCAGCCGCCACTCGAGTACCGAATCCTGTGGCGACAGCACCTCCGTTACGGCATGGCAGCCCCAGCCACCGCCAGGGAGCTCCGCATCAAGCTCGCGCCAGCCGGAAGACAAGGTGGCGACCACCGGAGCACCCAACTCGTCGCCGCGCCACAGGGCCGCTTCTACGCTGGGCGGAAGCTGGCCCCGCTGCGGCGCGGGCTTGGAGGTGGGGAGCGGCGGTGCAGGTTCAATGTCCTGCGCCCAGCCGAAGGCGGTTTGCATCTGTATGTTTATACAGTAGTCGCGACATCGGCGCGGGCGAATTCGTCACGTTTTGGGCTGGCTCATCCAGTGAGCCCGAGGCGGGCTAGAAAACACGCGTGGAGCGTTCGGACTGATTCGTCGAAGGATCAAGAACTTAGGCCACGAACTGAATTTGAGACGCGAACTGCCATTCGCTGCCATCCGTGAGCAAAGCACACCAACAAAGTCGGGCATTGGCGAAGCTTGCGAAGCGGCCTTCGCGGCAAGTCGAGATAACCTCGAATCTCAAGAGGGAACAGCATGTCCACCATCACCGTCCACCTGGGAGAACTGAAGGAGCGCGTCGATGTCGCCGCGGCGAAGGCGCACAAGTCTTCGCAGGAATACATCATCGACGCGATCACAGAAGCGATCGGGCGGGAAGAATTGCGCGCCGAGTTCGTCGGTTCTGCACTGGCTCGACGTGAGCGATTCCAGCAGACTGGCCGCTCGGTTTCGTTCGAAGACATGGAGACGTACGCGTTGGCCTCCGCGCAAAGCGCGCGTTCTCTCGAATCGAAGCCGATCACGTATCTCGCGTCGCATGCCGCGGAAATCATCGACGGGTTCGATTCGAACGCCGAGCCTCTCGTGATCACCCAGAACGGAGAAGAGAAGCTGGTGGTGATGAGCGTCCGACAGTACGAACAGGATCGTCAGTCGATGGCGCTACTGCATCTGCTCGCCCGCGGACGTCAGGAACTGTCCTCAGGCAGGTTTACCGGAACAGATGCGTTCTTCCGCGAGGATCAGCGCCAACCTCTCGCGTCGGAGAGAGGCCCCGTGATGGGGCGCGACATCCTTGCGCGCATGCCGTTTAACGATGACCCAACGCTGGGCGAGATTGCGCCGGCCCCTCTCCCAAATCCCAACCTTCCGGCTTCTCTTGACGCTCACCTCGGGCGTCTCGATGATCCCGACGAACCTAAAGCCTGAACCTCAAATGCTCGTAGCCTTCGACCTCTTCGCGCCAGGCGCGCTCCCAGAATCGGTGGCGCGCGGGGTCGAAGCCGCTCGATCAGTGTTCAGGGAGGCGAACATCGATCCGCTCTTTGCGGCCAATGCGGTGGAACGCGAGAGACTCGCGCTGTCGGAAGGTCGGACAGTCGCGCAGCATGACGTTCAGGGGGCAGCTGCGTTTCGGATCGCAGAGGCGCTCGCGATCCAAACGGTGTACGGGCCGGGCGAAGATCGCCCGGTGGGTGCAGCCCTGAACATCCGCCAAGCCTTGCAGTGAGTTCATCATGACCATGCCAAACGAACGAGCTCGAGCCTTGAGATTTGGGCGTGAGGCGCTTGAACTCATCGCGGAAGATTCGGCGCTTGATGACGCAGTGCGAGTGCGTGCACGCGAGATCCTTGGCATCTACCCGCAGCAAGCCGAAGTTCTACTCTGGATCGGCGCAGACGTTCGCTTGCTACCAGATATGGCTGTGCGGGCGTTGAGCGAGGCGTCCGAGCTTCTTTTCCGAAGGGGCGTTCTGAGCCAGGCCTCGGCCGAAACTGCACGCTGGATTGCATACGCACAACGTCACTACCCTGAGCGTTCGGACTGCGAAGAATGGGCAACCGAGCAGAGATTTAGGACGATTCGTGAGTGGCTCTTGCCCGAGAACTACTACGACTCACCCGACGCGATCGCGTCGCATCCGGATTTTCATTCGACGAACTCAACCGACATGTGGATGCTGAGAGGCGCCAATGAGCTGGCCCGGCTAAAGCAGCTTGATGACCTCGAGGTACTGGCCGGCACGCGCCCCAAACCGTTGACTTAGAACAGTTCACCTTGCTCCGGAGGCTTCGGCTTCGACGCCTTGCTTGTCTTCGGCAGGGCTGCAGGTTTAGGCGGAAGCAGTTCTTCGCCTTTCAGTGGATCTCCAACCAACTTTGGAGCGCGTGCGAGCGGCGCGGCCTCACCAACGAACGGGCCGGGATGCTGCTTGAAGAACAACGACGCATCGTCGACGCTGCACGTCAGCCAAGGTATGTACTGCTCGCGCTCAAGGAAGATCGGCATGCGTTTTTCATCGTTCGGCTTGTGGAAGCGCTTGTAGAACGGGTGCGTGTCGCAATTCACCGTGAGCATGGTGAACGTGAACAGCGGAGCACCGCTGCCGTCCGGGTTCTTCCATCTGCGGTAGACACCGGCGATGCCCCAGGGCACGTTGCCTTCGCGCGTGATGCGCCAGCGTACTGATTTGCCCGTCTCGTAGTTCGGCTCGAACACGGCATCAGCAGGGATCACGCAGCGCTGGCCTGCGTTCCAAGATGGCCTGAAGCTGTTGAGCTTATGGACCGTCTCCGACCGACAGTTGTAGGTGCGGCGACCGTACTGCAGTTCGGTAGCGAACTGCGGCAGCAGACCGAACATGCCGTCTTCGGCGAGCAACGCAGGTCGACCGCCTTCCTGACCTTCTACGGTCAGTCGAATGAACGGCGCCATGCCAAGAGGGAAGGTGCCCTCGTACGTGCTGATCTCGTCCTTGGCGTACTCGACTCCGAAGAAGGTCAGCAGACGCTGCGCGCTCGTGACAGGAAGGTAGTTCGAACACATGCGAAGGATCAATCCAGCTCGCGGCTGCTCCCAGAGCGCTACTGCGCGATGAACCATCAACCGACAAGATTGACCTTCCCGAGGCCATCGCACCGAGCGGGCGCTAAGTGTTCTTCGGATGGGCGAAAGTTCTTCGAACTGAGGCCGAGCGTCGCGATCTCAAAGCCCGTGGCGACATCCTAACCGGAGGTCAACCATGAGGTGCACGATGGCGAGCATCGCATCAACTGGGCACCGGCCATCCTGCGGTCAGCGCGCTCGCTTCTTCATGCGACCGCGCATGTGCGTGGCCAGCGTGCGGGTTACCGCGGCGATGACGTCGCGATCTGAAGATTCGAGGCCACTGAGCTCCTGCGCAAGCACCGCTTCTTGATCCAGCTGACGCTTGCTGCTGCTCATCAGGAGCTCATCGATTCGGCACCCAAGCGCGTCGGCGATTTGGTACAGGCGCTGAACCGAAGGCGTGACAGCACCGCGCTCGAACCGCGAGAGCTGTTGCACACCGACGCCGATGGCTTCCGCCAGCTGTTCTTGGGTGTACTTCGCCGTCTCGCGTTGCGCGGCGATCGCCTGGCCGACCGCTTGAGCGATCAGGTCATCTTGGTCTGCGGTCTGTCGTGGCATGAACCTGAATGGTCGCCTGACGCCCTTCTAAGGGTAAGTCCTCATAAGGTTCAAACTGAACCTAAAAGGTACAGTTGCCACCTACTACACCATCGACAACAACCATGAACAGAGATCAAAGGGAGATGCCTCGAGCGGGAGGCGGACGTGACCATGGGGGCAAGGAAAGTGCTGGCTCAAGCCGGACACTCGGATCAGCGAAGACGATTGGGTTGGCAGTGGGCTGGGCCGTGGCTGTATCAGCCGCATTTGCCCGCGACGCTGAGCACGGGGCTTGGCTCGCTGTGGCCACGTTCGCACTGACCCCTTTCGCGCTGTGTCTGCTTCCCCGACGCCGAGGTGAGGCGATTCGCGCAGTCGATGCTGAGGCTCAAGCCTGGGATGACCCAGGAGGTGGCGGCCATTTGTCATTCCGCATCGGCCCCATGCGTCCGGCTCCCTTCGGACGCCCCGCACCACGACCGCATCCGCTTGCGGTGACCCGCTCGCAGTCGCCTGCGCGCTGAGCCAACCCCCGACAGGGGCACATTTTCGAACACCGAGGACTACATGAAGATCCTGTGTCACCTCACTTGCGTTGCATTGCTTCTGGCCCGCGCGACTGCGTTCGCCACGCCAGCCGATCCCGATCTCGCGGGCGTACACCTTGGCATGTCAGCAGAACAGGCAAAGTACGCGCTGCACAGCTTCGACGCGACACTCGCCGTTAAAGAGGACGAGCGCTGGAAAGCACGTCCCAATGTTCCAGCATCGGTTGCGCGCATCGTCGCGAATGGCCCGCACGATGAGATCGCGGTCTACGTCACGCAGATCAGCGGGAAGGTCTACTCGATTTCGCGCCGCCACACCGAATACGGACACAATCTTCAGTCGGACGTGGTTCAAGCAATCACGAATCGACTCGGGCCGTCCTCTACCAAGTCGGACCTAAGCCGAGGCTTTTCGGCTCAGTGGTATTTCGACTCCACGGGGAATCTTCAAGTTGCAGCGCCTGGCGCCTACAACAGGTTCGGCCAGTGTCAGCAGGGCGATCACACCCACCCGCCAACGCAGACGCTGGCGTTCTGCGGAAATGTGTTCACTGCGGTGGCACTGACCGCGACAGATCCGAGCCTCAACAGGACGTACGACATCACGATTTCCAGCCACAACTTGTTGCGCGACGAAATTGCGCTTTCGAACAAGGCCGCTGATGCAGCCAGAGCGAGTGCAGAGGAGCAAGCTGCGCATACCGCAAAGCCCAAGCTCTGAGGGAGCGGCGGCTGCATTGCCGCGCGCGCTCATGTACGCTCGCCGTGTCGATCATGACCGCACGCACACCTGAATGTCTCAAAGCTCGCAACATGGCGCTACACGTTCTGGTCGCGCAGAAATTGCGGAACGAGCCAGCTCGATTTCAGACGGTGCGCGAAAACCTGTTGCGATGGAATGCACAGCGAGGCTGGAGGTCGACGCCATGGCTCCACGAATGGCTGGCGGCCGCCGAGCTAGGCATCGAGGCCATCCTCGCCATCGCTCTCGACCCCTCAGATCACGGTGATCAGCTACGATCGTCGTCGCCCTTCAGTGGCGTCCTTGATGAGGCCGAGCGACTCAGCTTTCTGAAGGCATGGAGCCAGTGCGACGAACGCTGATTTCGATTGACATATGTCGGCGCCCATCTTGTACTGTGGTGATCCGCACGGGGAGTTCGGCCACATCATTGACGCTGCGCAGCGCACGAACGCATCAGCGGTCGTCTTGCTGGGCGATCTGGAGCCAGCGCGCCCGCTTGATCTTGAGCTCGGCCCGCTACTCGAGCGGAACGTTCCGACTTGGTTCATCCATGGCAATCACGACACCGACAGCGATGATGTGTGGCATCGCATCTGGGGCAGCAAGGTTGCCGATCGCAACATCCACAGGCGCGTCGTAGAGCTTCCGGACTGCACGCAGCTGGCCGGTTTGGGTGGCGTGTTTCGGGAATCGGTGTGGCACCCGAGCGCCGCGGGCGCTCCAAGCTTTCGCACTCGCGCAGCGCACATTGCCGCCACGCCCCGCCAGGATCGCTGGGAGGGAACGGGCACGCACAGAAAACACTGGAGCAGCATTTATCCAGAAGACGTCGAATGGCTGTCGAACCAGCGCACCGACATTCTGATCACCCATGAAGCGCCGGGCTACCACCAGCACGGTGTGGCGTTGCTCGACGACCTCGCACGTTCGATGCATGCAAGGGTCGTGGTGCACGGTCACCATCACGACAGGCTCGATTCGCGCGCTGCCTGGCCAGATCAGGGATTTGCGAGTGTCGGAGTCGGACTTCGAGGGATCACCGCTATCTCAATCAGAGCAAACGTCGTCGACGTTGATGTGGTGCGACCAGGTGACCTTGACGAAGCACGGCATCGAAGACGCGGCGGCTGACGCTTGTGTCGGTCAGCCGGGCAAGACAGAGCGTCACGCTTCGCTGCGCGTCTGTACCGTATAGGATGGTTCTCTGCTGAACCGAAAGCTGCCCGATGCACCCTGATGCCTCAATGGAGTCCATTCCCGCCAGCGTGGCAAACCGCAGTGACTGGCCTCTTTTGCGGCGCACGTTCAACATGCCTGTGCCAGCGGTGCGCCGGCGCATGGACGCATGGAAGCGCCTCGCTGAGTCCGGAGCGCCTCTCCCGACGAAAGAAGTACGGGAGCCCCGCTTTCCAGGGATCCGACGTCCCGGCATCTTCAGCCCCTCGAGGATCTATTGGCAAAACATGTTCGCCAGCGAAGCGCGCCTCGACAAGTTTCGAGGTCACGTATGGAGAGACGGCCGCGTCGTGCCGGGGCGCCTCATGTTTCCCCACGGCAACCTCGTCCTGAAGAAGACGATCGACTCGTTTTCGTTTGATCTCCTCGACCTCGATGGAATCTGCGCCAGCAAGTCGTCGGAGCGTCACTTCGAGAGCGTTGATGACTTCGGCCGCGACTTCTGCCGCGCCGACGGTGCCACCGAGAGCGAAGCTGAGCTGATCAGGATGTTGAGCTGGGACGAGGTCAGGTTGACCAAATCGCCCGATTCGGAGCTCTGCCTGACGCTGTGGGATCCCAGGCTCTTTGTCGCAAACAGTGGAGGATCACATCACCTTGCGGGAGCCGCGCACATCGCGCGCCGGATTGGGAAGTCAGTGCCGATTCGCGCTCGCCTCGTGGTCTCGGCCTTCAATGCGGCGGCGTGGGATCGACTCATCCAGGACTACCGTGTGCTTCTGGAATCGCCTCAGTCGCGAGGATGGTCACGTCACGCGGTCGCGGAGCTGATCGGCGCGTGCTTCGTCGAAGAGGTGGCGCCGATAGTGGGGGAAGGCAAGCTCGTCGTTCTTCCTCGCAGAGACGCAGCCGCCGACGACGTTACCGCTGTTCTTGAATCCAGGGGCGCCATCGATGTGACGCGCCATTTCGAAGAGATCGTCCGGGGGCAGGACGACGCGATCACGGCGGTCTGCGAGCGCTGGCCACAGCTCGCCAGTCACCTAACCGATCTCAGGGCGAGTTGAGCAGCGGCGAGGCGGCCATCTAGGGCAGCGACACATGCCGCTACCCGGCTCGAAGGATCTCGGCGGCTTAGAACCAGTGGGCGTACATCCAGACAGCTCGCAGCAGGGCCGCGATGGGGAGCAGCAAAGCCAGCACGCGCTCGCCGCGGGTCGGAGCCGTCACCAAGTAGACGGCCAGGCCGCACGTAGACGCTGCGAGGAGCCAGAGCTCCGGTGTCGCCTGTGCGTGACGGCCACCTGCGTTCAGAAGCTCCAGGCAGGTGACGAGCAGAACGCCGGCAAATCCGAACTGGCCGAAACGGTAAGCCAGGGGCTCTCGTGTGTGTTGCATAGCAGGCCTCGTGGTTTGATCTACCTTCAGATTAGCCCACCGGCGCCAACACGCAGAGATCCTCCGTGAACTACTTCCGGTCCCAGGCCGAAAATCGGCATCGGGAGTGCGCAATTGCAACGTCCACTGCCTGAGCGCGCCATGCGTGGCCTGCAGTGGCCGTGAAATTCACGAGAAGGGGTAGACTCTTGCTTGAGCTCAGCATCCTCGCTGGCTCCCTGCTTTTCCTCCCTGAGCAGGGCTTCGACGTGATGACAGCGAAGAAGCTTTAAGGCCCCGCAATGCGGGGCCTTCTTCTTCTTCTCAGCGTGGATCAGAGCCCCTGAAGCTTGCCCCGCGGACACCGATCAAGCGCGAGGGCGTGGCTTCTTCGGCGGAGGCCCGGGCTCCATGAATGCCGCGCCGACCAGATCTGCTTCGGCGATCAGCTCTTCAAGGGCGGCCTTTGCAGCCTCATTTACGTAGATCTTCACGGGTGCCGTCAGAGGATCTTTGAAGACTGCCGCTTCGTCCGGAACCTTGTCCTCGAAAAACGCTTCCTTGGACAACGCGCCAGTAGGCCGCTTCTCAGAGTGTTCCTCGTCGATGCAGGCCAGGACATTCGTCACGTTGTAGAACCAGCGGGGCTCGCCCTGGCAGTCCATCTCAAGGAACTGGCCGAATTGGGAGAGAAACGGCTCAAGTGCCGCCTTGGCCTTGTCGTTCAGTGCGAGCGCGCCCGGCGTGAGCGCGCTGATGTCGGCCAACGGCTGCGCCTTCTTCTTGCGTGACTCGACGAAGACCTCGATCTTCGGCTTCTTGTTCCACGACAACGGCTGTCCTTCGGCGTCGAACATGCCCGACTCGATGTCCTTGTCGCTCGTGAAGACGAGCGGGGCATAGTCGTTGACATTGCCTGGCTTGAATTCCCAAACGGTCATGGCGTCCTCAATACTCGAATTCGTTGTTCAGGATCTGGTACTTGATGTCGCACAGCGTTTTTCGTCCTTCGACCTGGTTCGAGGGGCGAGTAGCGCGCAACCTGCTGGTCACAGCCAGATGGTAGGCGAAGGTGTGAATCACTTCATGCGCCGTCGCCTCTTCCAGTCCATCAACTTCCGACGACCACTTCTTGGGCAGGTACAGGCCGTTGTCCTTGTCGTTGATGCCTATGCCCCACTTGAACAGCAACGTACGTGACCGGCGGGCACGCTTGTCCTGCGCGGCGACGACGTGATGAGCGTCAGCCTCCGCGGGCTTGGCCTCGCCGGTAGCATTTTTGATGTTGCGCGCGAGGATGCGCGAATGTCTCACCTTGCGATCCGCGTCGGCACGCAGCTTCTTTGCCGCCGCCGGCAGCGTAACGCCACTCTCGTACCTCACCCGTGCCAGCCGCCGCTGTAGCAAGAGCTCGTTGCGCGCGTGGTATGCGTTAATGTGCGCATCGTTCGCGCCTGCCAGGTTCGCATCGATGGTCAGCTCGAGGATCTCCTCGGCGGTGAAGTCTTGTGGCGCGGGTTCGGTCAGAGGCTCTTTGGCCATGTGTTGGTTCTCCCTTGGCGTCTTGGCCCAACCCGTGATGCGGGCTGCGCACCAGGAGCGCCAAACGAGTATGTCACCGGGGCCAAGTGACGAAATGAAACACTGACCATCTTGGGGGTGGGTCGTGCAACCAAGAAAGCGTCTGGGGAGAGCTGGACAGGAACATGTAAGCTATCGTAATGCCGGTCAACAACGAACTTGCAAGGCCCGACTCTGACGACGATTTTGAGGCCATGTGCTGCCTGCTCTATCAGCAGGTATTTCGCGATCCAGGGTTGATGCGAGTTGGTGGGTCCGGCCAGGGTCAGTTCGGCGTCGACCTGTTAGGGGCCGATCGGCGGTCGGCACCTGGCTTCAGCATTGGCATCCAGTGCAAGCACTACGTCGCGAAGAAGTTCACTCTCGCCACCGTCACGGACGACGTGGCCAAGGCGGACGGAGCCAATCTCGCGATAGAACACTTGCTCTTTGCCACCACCGCGCCGGCATCTGCAGACGTCGTCCGTAAAGTTCACGAACTGAGCGAGCAGCGTAGGCGACAAGGCAAGTTCAGTGTCTCGGTCGAATACTGGAGCACCATCCAGGCGCACATACGGATGTTTCCGGAGGTGGGTCGTGCTTTCATCCCTGGGTTCCCAGGCGGGGCACTCCTCGATGTTCGTGATGAAGTCATTCACGTCCGCGAGGTCGTCGAGCAATCGCAGCAAGGTTTGGAACTGCTGCAGACCGGGCAAGTAGGCCAAACGGCGCTCCTTCAGGAGATTCTGGCCACCGTGGTGGCGCCGGGATCGCGGTCGCTGACCCCCGACCCAAAGGGTGACGAAGCCGACCCCGGTGTGGTCAGCAGCTTGAACTTCGTGAGAGACCGTCTGCGCGAGGGTAAGACACTCGATGCCCGCAAACTGCTCGAGGAGCTTGGCGACCCAGACGCATTCCGAGATGCCTTCTCCCGTTTCCGGTGGCACACGAACACAGCAGCCATTGAACTGTTGGAAGGACGCCCAGACGCGGCTGCCGAGGGTTTCCTGAAGGCGTTCGACCTTGCGCGTGATGATGAACGAGCCTACATCAATCGGGCTCACGCTTACTTCCTGCAGAAGAAGTTCGAGGCATCCGAAGTCGCGTGCGAAGAAGCGCTTGTCAAGTTCCCACGCAGCGCTCCGCTTTGGGGGATGCGCCTTCATATCCGCCTGCGACTCGGAAAGGAGCCTGAAGACGGGAAGACGCCGGGGGAGGTTCGGGAGAGTTCCGACTACATCTTCGCTCTTGCTCGGATGCGCGCGGATGCAGGTGATCTGGCGACCGCCGTCGCAATGTTGAAGCGGTGCATCGACCTTGATGGTGGTTCGATAGATGGAAGGCGGGCGTACCTGGCTGAGTCGCTGATGTGGGTCGGCGTGGGCAACGTTTCGGCCTTCTTGGGGCAGATGCCAGAAGAGCGCCGCGCGGCCCTCACGGATGCGTTGAGCCGATTTGAGCCGCTGGAAGGGACGCTCGGCGAAATCCAAAGCGTCCATCTGTCTGAGGAACTGGCGACGAACACCACGTCTTCGCTGATGGTGCTCGGCAACTTGCCCCGTGCGCGTGCAATCGCGCTACAAATGGTGGCACGCCATCCGAATCTCGAGCAGTTGTTGCGCATTCGAGTGGTTGATCTGGCCGAGGCCAAGGATCTTGAGGGCCTCAAGGCATTGGCCCAGGGACGGCTTGAGTCCCTCCCGAGTGCTGTGATTGCACTTCTTGCTGAGGCGTCAGCAAATCTTGGTGATGTTGACTGGAATGCTGAGGTGCTGGCTGTCGCAGCGCGCAGAGCAGCGGAAGACGACCGCCTCCGAGAAGTGGCCCCCTTGGCAGCTGTCGCGGCGTGGAGAAGCGGTAACAAGGCACTGGCAATCCATCGCATTCAGGCCTATCTGGCTGAGCATCCAGATCATGTGATGGGCCACGTCATCGCTGCGCAGATCCTGCAGACTTCCGGAAGTGCAGCGGATGCGAAGGTAGAGGCCCAGACGTGCATCGGGCTGCTGCCGGGAGAAGGCACTGGCGCCGATGTATTGCAGGTAGCCGATCTTCTTGGCAACCTGGATATGCATCATGAAGCTGCCGCTCTTTATGAGCGGTTTGTTGAAGCGCCTCGCGCGGACGAACTGACAGTCAAGCTACTGGATTGCCTGATTTCTTCCGATCAACGCAAGAAGGCGCAGCTGATCCTCGAAAGGATGGCGCCCCAGGATAGATCCCAGCAGGTTGTCCGTCACATCGAGGTCAACCTCGCTGCCAGGATGATGGACTGGAGGCGGATGCGGGACCTGCTCGTTATCGACGTGGGTGCCGGCGCGCTTCGGCCGGATGTCGCACTCGGATATGGGACTGCGCTGTACCGGTTGAATGAAACGGAGAAGTTGAAGGAGTTCGTCGAGTCCGACCCGCACCTGCGAAAGGCGAGTGTCGCCCAAGAGGTGGAGTTTTCGAAGCTGCAGGTGGCGGCTGGAGCGCCTCAGCTCGGTCTGCGTCGGCTGTTCTTGCTTTTCCGGAAGCATCCAAACAACGTCCGCGTTGCCGGCATCCTCTTGGCCCAGGTCTTGATGGCCAAGTCTGTCGAGGCACTCGCGGTTCCGGCTTGTGCCGAACATGGCAGCGCCGTCGAACTGCTTGCTGGCAAGGATCGCTGGTGGGTTGCGATCGACTCCCTCGACGCGGAGCCTGCGGAGACCTGGCCTGAACTGGTTACCCCCAAGACGGCGATCGCCGAACAGCTGATGGGCGCTGGCATCGGTGAGGTCAGGAAGGTTACCCGCGGCATCACGACGCTTGAGGCGCAGGTTGTGCAGATCACGAGTCTCTTCGCATTCGCGATGCAGAAGGCTCACGAGCTCATCGCAACGAAGGCAAGCCCTCACGGCCCGGTGTGGAGCGTTAGGGTTGTCAAAGAGGACGGCCGCGTCGACATTGACGCGCTTCTGCAGCAGGCCCGCAAGCGACGGGAGCACGTTGAATCCGCGTTCGCGCTTTATCGTGAGCAGCGGATACCCATCGGCCTGCTTGCTCAGCTACTCGGTTCCGATCCGATCACGCTCCTCCTGGAGTGGCCATTCCGAGAGATGAGCTTGTTCATCGGCATCGGTAGCGAGGAGGAGCGCCAAACAGCATTTACTTCGATTCGGCGAGATGGTCAGAGGTTCGTCATCGACATCTTCACGATTGCGGAGATGCTCCTGCGCAAGACCGGGCCGGCTGTCGTTGCGACGATTGGGCGCCCCCTGATTCCAGAGGCACAGCGTCAGGCGATGCTTGCCATGATGGAGCAGATGCCCGGCGAGCGCACCGCATCAATGCAGGAGCATGGTGGACGACTGCGCATCATCGAGCTTTCGGATGCCTACAGGCGTCACCGCACTCGATTTCTGCAATCGATCCTCAGCTTCATCGATCAGCACTGCGAAGTGGTAGCAACGGCTGGTCCAGAGAATCAGTCGAAGGAGTTGCGCGATCTTGTACGAGTGCTGGATGAGCCATCCGCAGAATGTGTACTGCTGTGTCTGGAAAGGGGCGCCGCGCTCTTGTCGGAAGACGGCGGGCTTCGGTTACTCGCGGCCGGCGCCGGAGTCGCAGAAACTTCGGGACTTCAGCCGGTATGGATGATCGCGGCCGAGCAGCGACACCTCGCGCCAAGGGCTTACGCCGAATGCCTCGCCGCAAAGATCCTAGCGAATCACGATTTTGTGAGCGTCAACGGACAAGACCTGATGCAACTGGCTTTGAGTGATCCCCAAAAGGTCAGTCCCGCTGTAAGAGCGGCGCTCGAGACGTTCAAGCGTCCGACGTTGGAAATCTTGTCCGGCGTGAATGTCTGCGTCGAGTTCCTGCGCATGGCCGTTCGTAGCCTTCCGGCCGCGATCGCAGGGAACTACGCGAAACTGTCCATGGACGCGCTTTTGCACGGTCGGCCCGTCCGCCGGCGCGTCTTCGACCGGGTGTTCGCATCGAGGATCAGCGTCTACGGCCGAAATGGCCGCCGCATCCCTGCACACATTCGAAGGCTCTTCGGTGGAGTTCTCTCGCGGCGCCACTTGAGAAGGTGAGAATTTCGCGCGCGCGGACTGTTACCGCGGACGGGAGCTTCCTGTGCGTTTACGCAGATCCGTCAGCCTTCATCGGAACTTTCGGACGAGTGAAGCGGGCCTTGTCCTCCATCCGACCGTAGGAGCGTGTCTGAAAAACACCGGTCTTCGCATCCACGAGGACAGCGCGCTTTCCAAGGCCAAGCCACGCGCGCGAATAACCCTTCGATTTCAGCCCCCCGATCAATTCCTTGCTCAGAATGATCTGGATGCGGAGCCAAACGCCAGTGGCGTTGAAGAAGGTTGCCCACATGGCTGCTGACAGCGTACACAGCCAGTTGTGATGGCCATAGATGGCGAGCACGATGACAAGTGCGAGAGGGCCCAACGTCCATACTGGTTGAATGCCACCCGCGACATACAGCCTGAAGCTCTTAGGATCTAGATTTTGCTCGCGAAGGTCGGAGACTAGCCGACTGAGAACACGGACGCTCCGAGGAGTATCCAGATGGCACAGGAATGCGCTGCCACCTTCAGCGACACCAATGAGCGCGCTGCAGCTCCAGACGTTCTTCGTCAACAGCCAGTTGCTGGGCGTGACCGCCTTGCCGATTGCATATTGATACTGTCGAACCGCCACCGCATCGCGTTCGTCAACATCAAACTGTTCTACGTCGTTCACTTCTTGCCCTTCAGGTCTGCGGCCTTCTTGCCGTGCGCGCCACCCGTGCCAGTCTGAATGAGTTTCTTCGTGAGATTGCTTGCGTTGAGCGACTCGCCCCATGCCACGCCGCCCTTGATCTTCGGAGCGGGTTCCTCGACGACAACGCGGTTGGGATTGCGCCCGTTGTAGGCTGCGGCGGCGTCCAAGATCTTGCGTGCGCTGAACTTAGGATTGAGTTCTTCGATCTTCGCGAGTAACCGTCCGGTCGAAATGATGTGCGCGTTACCAGGCAAGGCGCCAGGAGTTGATCGTAGGAAGAAATCGTCTTCAGCGATGATCAGGCATGGAGGGCCGGGAGGCTGTCCAATAAGTTCCGTCACGTAGCTGTTGATCGACAGCTCACCGCTGTTTTGCGCGAGGGGCGATGGTGCGGGCATGTTCTGCTTGGCGTAGAACTCCCTGACTTGCTCGCTCTGCGCGTAGCGTTCGTAGGTCGTGGCCGCCGAAATAGCCATTTGGCCAAACGAGGTGCGCTCAATCACGACCCTGCCGGCGTGGGTCTTCAGAAAGTCGACGATGCGTTGAGCATCTTCATGGGTGCTGCGGTGGCGAGTGGCCTCGAACTCGACCATGTCTGTGATCACCAGCTGAAAGTGATCCGGGCCGAAGACCAGCAAGGCATCAAGCGCATCTGCGTGAGCGAGGGTGATAAGCGGACCTGTATCCGGGAGTACCAATTTGACTTTGTCGCTCATCGCATCCTCGGCGTCCTGCGCGGAGCTGTGGGCGTGTTCGGCTCAGCTGAAAAGACTTGCGCGATCGCGGCATCCATTACTTCGGCATCGGCAGGAGAAAGCTCTGGCCGCTTGATGCCATGCGCGTTCATGCGCTGCAGTAGATCGCCGTACCAATCAAGCCCGAGCTGATTCATCGCGGTGGTTCGCGACACTACTCCCTGGGCATAGGCGCCCAGAATCATCTTCTCGGCGATCTGCGCGTTCAACACCATTGCCACCGGGCGCTGGTTCCGTTCGATGATGACGCTAGCGCTTTGATCGCGTTCAACCGTGTCGAAGACATCGCCCAATCGATTCTTGATCTCAGTTGCTCGAATGACTTCCATGATGGCGCTCCTTGTGCGCGCATTCTACCAAAAGTGCGCATTCGGCGACGGATACGCGCCGCGGGGCCTAACGTCGCCTTAAGCGACATCGCCGGAACAAAGCTCACTGCATGAGCCCCCAGAACGCGCTCAACCACTGTTGCTGCGGAGCCCTTCGAGGTTTACTGTATACCCATACAGTTCACTCGTCGGGGTCGAGTGTCGGCACTTCGTGCCGCTTAGGCCGCCCCCTCGTTCGGGCCGGTAGCTGAGGCACGTGGATCACTTTCACACCCATGGCCGCCAGCACCTGGAGCGCGAAGGTGAACGAGTACGTCCCTCGGTTGAGCTTGTTGCTCAATGCCTCGGGCGAGATCCGCACACCGTGGGCCTCGAGGCGACGAACCAACTCGGTGTGCGTCAGTTCCTTGTCCACCCTGAAGTTCTGGAGGATAGCCTTCGCTTGCTGCTCGTAGAAGTGGCGCGGGTGGTCAGTCACTGAAGGTCATCAAAAATGATGAGTCGATCGTAGTCACTCAACCCATTGCAGCTTTAGAACTCATCGATTTTGATGAGTACAAATCGAACGCATGCCCATGGGACGCCTTCGGCGGACCGGGAGACTTGCGTCTTCGAACGCCGTGTATCCGATGTCCCTCCAACCTCGCACCATCCCTTGCACCGCGCCGTCGCATGACGCGTGCGGGAGCCGTGTGCGCAAAACGGAGGCGCATTGAGCATGGCCGGCGAACCAGAAAAAAAGAAGGGGAAGTCGAAACGATGGAGGCGGAAGGGGCAGCACTTTCTCGTCTCGCCGGAAGCACGCAACTTCACGCTCGCCAAGATCGACAAGTTGACTGATCTTCAGGTCATCGAGCACTTTGCGGCTGCCCGCTGGGGTGGCGGCACTACGCAGGTCTGCCCTACGTGCGGCTCCATCGCCATCCACTACTGGATCAGCACCCGATGCCAGTGGCGCTGTCGCGAACTGGGCTGCAGCCGGACGTTTTCTGTCACGAGTGGGACGAAGTTCGCTGACCACAAGCTCCCTCTGCGAACCATCCTGAAGGCGATGGTGCTGTTCGCGAACAACGTCAAGGGAATCAGCGCCAGCGCGCTCACGCGCATCCTCGGCGTCGCCTATATGACCGCGTTCGTGCTGCTCCACAAGATCAGAGAGAGTATCGTCGAGGGAGCTAGCAAGCAGAAGCTCGACGGCCTCATTCAGATCGACGGTGCCCACCTGTCAGGGCGCACTCGAAAGGGACGGGTCAAGAAGGATGCTACGAAGACGGAGCATCGTGAGAAGGAAGCCTTCGGCGCCAACCCCAACCATCCGAACCGGCGCATCATCATGGTGATGCGCCAGGTTGACGACTCGCCGGACCGCCTCGGCGCGACTCGCACCATTGTTGAGGTCGTGAAGCGCGAGAACCGAGAACACGTGGAGGCTCTAACCAAGCAGTACGTTGAGAGCGGTGCGCGGGTCATGACCGACGAGCTGGCGGCCTATAACTACCTGGGCGCCACGCACGATCATCAGACCGTCAATCACAGCAAGGAATTCTCGACTGGGCGAACGAAAGACGACAGGCAGGGCGTGAACAACAACCAGGCCGAGAGCTATTTCTCACGCCTGCGGCGGATGGTGTGGGGGCAAATTCATCGCCTCATGCCCAAGTACATGCATGACTACATCACAGAGGTGGCATGGCGCGAAGACATGCGACGCACCCCCACCTCGAAACAGGTCGAGAGCCTCCTTCAGATGAGCATGCAGACCCGGTCTCGCTGGTGGCGCGGCTACTGGCAAGGCTATCACCGTAAAGGCGAGGTGATGTTCGTCCCTTGAGCACTCCGGGCAACCGCACGCCAAATGTCCATGCCCTGTCCGTCTGCGCCCACTAGTTCTTCGACCACGCCGGCCCGTTGAAGGTAGAGCAGGAACCGCCTGGTGCGGTGCCAAACGGTCCCGTCAAACTCGCCGACCACGATGGCATTGTTGCGCTCGAGGTGGGTTGCAAGCTCGCTAGACGAAAATTTGGCCTCACCAGCCAGACGGACGAATCTGAGGCCGACGCGCAGCATCGTTCCATTGGGGCGCGTCCGCCGTCGCGTGATCTTGCCCCGGATCTGTTGTGGGTCGACCTGTATGGCATGCAGCGAGAACGTCATGTCGATCGCGGAGAGCTGTTGCTCCAGCTCTGCGATCCGACGGGGGAGCAACGCCAGCTCCTGCTCATGCTTGTTGATGAAATGCTTTTGACTCCTGATTTGATTTACGAGTCTGGCTCGAGCGATGCGAACCAGCATGTCAGCGTTCCGAGAGTCCTGTTCAGGCGTCATTTGCATCCTTCAGTGGCGACACCAATCGCCAGAGCCCGCTTCGGTCGATCGTTCCGCATCGCTCGACCAGGCCACCCTTGGCCATATTGCAGAGCGCTGTCCTGAAACGGGTCTTGAGCATGTCTCTCGTGCATGGAAGACTCTCCTCACCTACGCGCGCCGTATATCGGTCCAAGAGCACCCTCATGCTCGTTGGAGCGGGGTGATCCTTGCTTAGAAGCTCGACCAGCATCGCTCGCAACTGTCCTTGACCGGGGAAGAGCCGAGCGCCAAGAGGCTTGCGTCGCCAGTCCGGGTCCAGCGGCGTTGCGGCGAGCTGAGCCTCCAACTCGACGACCTTCTCCTTCGCTCGTGCAATGTAGACCTCACACACCACCTTGCGGCGAGTTGCTACGTCGAGCTGGTGCTGAATCTCCGCACGGTTCTTGATTAGCCATGAGAGCGAGGCGGGCGTGCGCGCCAAGCCCGTGACCTCGCGGTTGCGATTCGTCGTCATACGGCGTCGCCTTCAATTGCCGTGGACATGAGAGACCACGAACCTGCACTTCGCGTTGACTGCGGATGATGGCGGCGAACGAGCTTCAGATCCGCCAGCGCTCGGAGTCGTCGGCCGATGCAATCCATCAGTGCTGCGTCACCTACGGCGGCAACGTCGAGGCCAGTAGAGCGAGCTACCTGGAAAGCAATCTCGGCTGTGAAGACCGGTCGCGGCGCCGCCAGCCGGAGTATCCGCAGGATCTCCCTGGTCAGTTGCCCGTGTTGAAAAAGGCGAGGTGCTTGAGGGCGCTTGCCCCGAATTACGGTCGGGTCGACCTTGACCTCGTGCTTAGGGATCACCGCGTCGATCGCGGCTAGGTCCGCACGATAGGACGCGATCCTCTCAGGAAGCGTTGCAAGCAACGCCTCTGCTCGGTCAAGCTGTCCTTTAACCTTGGCCCGATGGCTGATGAGCCACGCCATCGACGGCGGCGTCCGCACCAGACCTGTGTAATCTCGATTTTTCGGCATGTCCCGAGGTTGTCACACCCCTGGACACGCATCCAGTGCATCAGCTAGACAATGCCGCTTGGCGAGAGAATGGCCTCGCGACGCGAGGCCTTCGTCGTTTCAGGCCGCCGGCTTGGGCGCCGGCTCGAAGGTGCCGTCCGGCAGCAGCGAGCCCTCGACGACCTGCAGCTTGTTGTCGCGCGCGAAGTTCATGACGAAGTCCCAGGCCATGGGCTCGAGCGCCTTCAGCCGCTCGTCGACGATCACGTTCTTGACGTTGTCGATCAGGCGCGGCACGCAGTACGGCGAATAGCCGATGAACGAACCGATCCCGCCCTTCGCCGCACCGGGACGGAAGCACGACATCGCGCCCGCGAGCCGCTCCGCCCAGTCGCTCGGGCGGAATGCGCGCCCGTCCAGGGTCTTGCCCTGGATGAAGAATTGACGGGGTTGAGCCGGGTTCATTGAGGTCGGGTGGACGGGGAACCTCGTATTGTGCCTTGGCCTGTTGCATCGCACCAATCATGTGGGTTACGAAGCGGGTTCACGCCCGTGAAATCCGTGGGCCCTTAGAATGTTTCTCCCCAGGCCGGCACCCGTCGGGAGCGTCAAGCAACCCGACAGCCGGCCGTTTTTCTTCCCTGACCGAACCCAGGAGCGACCCGCGATGACCCAGCCCGCCGCCATGCCCCATGTGATGAACACCTACGGCCGTCTGCCGTTCGCGTTGTCGCACGGCCGAGGCAGCCGAGTCTGGGACACCGACGGCCGCGAGTACCTGGATGCGCTGGGCGGCATCGCCGTCAACACGCTGGGCCACGCCCACCCGGCGCTGGTGGCGGCCATCGCCGACCAGGCCGGCAAGCTCATCCATTCGTCCAACTACTACCAGGTGCCGCTGCAGGAGACGCTCGCCGCGATGCTTTGCGAGCGCTCGGGCCTGGCGTCGGCCTTCTTCTGTTCCACCGGCCTGGAGGCCAACGAGGCCGCCATCAAGCTGGCGCGCAAGTTCGGCCACGACAAGGGCGTGGAGCGCCCCGAGATCATCGTGTGCGAGCGCGCCTTCCACGGCCGCTCGCTGGCCACGCTGTCGGCCACCGGCAACCCGAAGATCCAGGCCGGCTTCGGCCCGCTGGTGGAAGGCTTCGTGCGCGTGCCGTTCAACGACGCCGCCGCGGTGCGCGAGATCGCGAAGACGCACTCGGACGTCGTCGCGGTGATGCTGGAGCCCGTGCAGGGCGAAGGTGGCATCAACCCGGCCCGCAACGACTACCTGCGCGAGCTGCGCGCCGTCTGCGACGAGCAGGGCTGGCTGCTGATGCTCGACGAGGTGCAGTGCGGCATCGCGCGCACCGGCAAGTGGTTCGCGTACCAGTGGGCCGGCATCCAGCCCGACGTGATGAGCCTCGCCAAGGGCCTGGGCTCCGGCGTGCCCGTGGGCGCGCTCGTGGTCGGCGAGAAGGCCCGCGACGTGCTCGGCCCCGGCAACCACGGCACCACGTTCGGAGGCAACCCGCTGGCGATGCGCGCCGCGGTCACCACGCTCGAACTGATCGAGTCCGAAGGCCTGATGAAGAACGCCGAGGACGTGGGCGAGCGCCTGCGCGCCTCGCTCCGAAGCGCGCTCGCCGGCGTCGACGGCGTGGTGGAGGTGCGCGGCGAGGGTCTGATGATCGGCATCGAGCTCGCCAGGCCCTGCGGCGTGATCCTCACGCGCGCGGCCGAGGCCGGCCTGCTCCTGAGCGTCACCGCCGACACCGTGGTGCGCCTGGTGCCGCCGCTGATCTTCACCCCGGCCGAGGCCGACGAGGTGGTGGCCAGGCTCGCCCCGATCATCAAGGCCTTCCTGGCGGAGGAGCAGGCATGAAGCCCGGCGACACCCTCATGAAGCACTACCTGCAGTTCAAGGATCTGCGGACCCAGGAGTACGCGTACCTCTTCGAGCGCACCAAGGAGATCAAGAAGCGCTTCAAGAACTACGAGAAGTACCAGCCGCTGGTCGATCGCACGCTGGCGATGATCTTCGAGAAGGCCTCCACGCGCACGCGCGTGAGCTTCGAGGCCGGCATGTACCAGATGGGCGGCTCGGTGGTGAACCTNACCACNGGCGACAGCCAGCTGGGNCGCGCCGAGCCCATCGAGGACTCGGCCCGCGTCATCAGCCGCATGGTCGACATCGTGATGATCCGTACCTTCGAGCAGACCAAGATCGAGAAGTTCGCGGCGCACTCGCGCGTGCCGGTCATCAACGGCCTCACCAACGAGTTCCACCCATGCCAGATCCTGGCCGACCTGTTCACCTTCATCGAGCACCGCGGCGCCATCGCCGGCAAGACGGTCGCGTGGGTGGGCGACGGCAACAACATGGCCAACACGTGGCTGCAGGCCGCCGACATCCTCGGCTTCACGCTGCACGTGAGCACCCCGAGCGGGTACGAGCTGAACCCCGAGGTGGCCGGCGTGAAGAACAGCGCCTGCGTGAAGCTGTTCGACAACCCGCTCGACGCCTGCCGCGGCGCCGACCTGGTCACCACCGACGTGTGGACCAGCATGGGCTACGAGGCCGAGAACGAGCGCCGCCTGGTCGACTTCGAGAGGTGGTGCGTGGACGCCGAGATGATGGCCGTCGCCCGCTCCGACGCGCTGTTCATGCACTGCCTGCCCGCGCACCGCGGCGAGGAGGTCACCGCCGAAGTCATCGACGGCCCGCAGTCGGTGGTGTGGGACGAGGCGGAGAACCGCATGCACGTGCAGAAGGCGCTCATGGAGTACCTGCTGCTCGGACGGATCGGTTAGGCATGCGCGACGCCATGCCGTCGCGCTTCCTGCAGGCTCTTCCTGATGAGCTGACGCATCCACAGTAACCCTGAATCGGGGCCGCATAGGCACAACGAATGCCATTGCCGCACCCAGAGGGGCTCGCCCTCGAGCGCCCGATTCAAAGGAACTGTCATGACCACTTCCCGCTCCGGTGCGAGCTCCGATAAATCGTGGCTGCGTCTTTATGCGGCCGTGGCGGCCCTGCCCCTGGTGCTTACCGCCTGCGGCGGCGGTGGTGGCGGCGGCTCGCCCACGCCGGCCCCGGCGCCAACGCCGACGCCGACCCCCTCGCCATCGC
>JGI25156J39149_1000546_pt1 | contig 21611 bp, 16 predicted proteins | sample AraplaCL_Col_mMS_FD_39149 | JGI IMG/M metagenome (IMG submission 39149)
GCGCGCCGAGCGGCACATGATCGGCGCGTCCGCACCCGCCATACTGGAAATGCAGCCGCGCTTCCAGCCAGTCGCGACTGATTACATCGAGCGACAGAAAAGGACGATGTTCGATCATGATGTGCCTGAGTTGGATCGCGCGCACGCGTGCGCGCGCCGGTGCAATCGTCGAAGACTGCACCAGACGCGCCCTCGCGTGCTCAAGGAACGCTTAGACCTGCTGCTGGCCGCCGTCCACGAACAGCTCGGCGCCGTTCACGAAGCTCGCGTCGTCGGAGGCAAGGAACAGTGCCGCGCTCGCGATCTCGCCAGGCTCGCCGAGGCGGCCCATCGGGATCTGGGCGGCCAGGTAATCGGCCAAGCCTTGTTGCTGCGCCGCGTCCGGGCCGGCGAGGTCGAGCAGGCCAGGGGTGCGGGTTGCACCGGGGCTGAGCGTATTGACGCGGATGCCGCGGTCCTTGAGATCAAGAATCCAGCTGCGTGCAAAGGCGCGCACCGCGGCCTTCGAAGCTGAATAGACGCTGAATGCAGCCGTGCCCGAGCTGCCAGCCGTCGAACCCGTGAGGATCACCGACGCACCTTGTGCGAGCAGCGGCAGCGCTTTTTGCACGGTGAACAGCACGCCCTTCACGTTGCGGTCGAAGGTGTCGTCGAACTGTTCTTCGGTGATGCTGCCCAGCGGCAGCATTGAACCGCCACCAGCATTGGCGAACAGCACATCGAGACGCCCCTTCTCCTGCTTGATCTGCGCGTACAGCGCGTCGAGTTCATCGAGCTTCGCAGAATCGACGCGCACGCCGGTCACGTTGCCGCCGGCTTCGCGAATTCCCTTCACTGCGGCGTCGAGTTCGGCCTGACGGCGACCGGTGATATAGACATGCGCGCCTTCTGCTGCAAAGCGTTGAGCAGTCGCGAGGCCGATGCCGCTCGTTGCGCCGGTGACCAGTGCGATCTTGTTGTCGAGTTTGCGTGCCATGGTGTTTCTCCTTCAGTTCGGTAAGTGGATGACTACGTCGGAAAACTACGTCGGGTGTTTCGTGCTGCGATGTAAGGAGAATATCGACGCGGTCGTCTTTTCGAAATAGAATTGATTGCAATCTAACGTTGCAAAAATGAAATGATGAGGCGAGATGGCGAAACTGCCTGATTTCGAGGGACTGGCGATGTTCGCGAAGGTCGCTGAGGAAGGATCGTTCGCGGCCGCCGCGCGCGCAGTGGGTGTTTCGGTGGCGACGGTGTCGCGCGGCGTCGCGCGCCTGGAAGACCGGCTCGGCGCGCGGCTTTTCAATCGCACATCGCGTCAACTGGCGCTCACCGAGTTCGGCCGGACGATCTGCGAGAAAGCGGGCCAGATTTACCGGCAGGCCGAGGAAGCCGAAAGCGCCGCCCGCGAGATGTCGGTGCAACCGCGCGGGCTCGTGCGTCTGGCGGTGCCGATGTCGTTCGGGCTGCGCTGGGTCGCCCCGCTCCTGCCGGCATTTTTTCGCGCTTATCCGGAGGTGTCGATCGACCTGCATCTGTCCGATGCGCCGGTCGACCTGGTTGCTGACGGGTTCGACGCCGCGCTGCGCATCGCCGCACTGCCCGATTCGTCGCTGGTGGCGCGACGGATATGCGCGGTAACGCAATACGTAGTCGCGTCACCGGACTATCTGAAGCGTGAGGGACGGCCTATGCATCCGCGCGAACTGGTGGACCGCCCCTGCCTTTCGTATGCGTATCGCGCACGCAGCGATGTGTGGCGCTTCACGAACGACGCGGGCGAGGAGGAACCGATCATGCCGATCGGTCCACTGCGCGTGACGAACTCCGACGCACTGTTGCCGACGCTGCTCGATGGTCTGGCGATTGCGGAGTTGCCCGAGTTCATCGCCGGCGAATATCTGGCCGATGGCCGCCTGGAAGCAATCCTCACCGACTGGTCTTTGACGAAAGGCGGCCTTTACTTCGTCACGCCGTCGGCGCGCGCCCGGCCCGCAAAGGTGAGCGCGCTGTCCGACTACTTCGCAGAACATCTTTCCGATCCGTCGTGGCGATGGCCGAAGTGATCTGCAGCAGTGTTTTCATGTGGGCTAACCGGACAGACGTTCATCATTGCATAGGTGCAACGACGCATCCGGGCTCGACATAGCTTTCGCCGAATACAATGCAAGACGAAGAAGGGTTGCTTCGACCGGCCCGTATAAAACATAGTGATCGATGAAAGTCCCCAAAACGTCTGCTAATGCTGAGCCCACGGCGGCCGACCGCGGCAAGACCGCACGCCCGGTCGCAGGCGCCATTGCACCGCACAATCCGCACAATCCGGACGAGCCGCACGATTCGCGCGCTCGCAGCATCGCTCTGGCGGCGAGCCTCGCCTTGATCGCTTTTTCGCTGCGCACGCCGATCACGAGCGTGGGTCCGATCCTGCTCGAAGCAGTGCGGGCCACCAACCTTTCGCGCACGGGCGCGAGCGTGCTGACGACATTGCCGTCACTATGCTTCGGTCTCTTCGGACCGCTCGCGCCGCTACTCGCGCGGCGCCTCGGCAGTGAACGCGCATTGCTCGCGCTGCTGTTGCTGCTCACGCTCGGTACCGCGTTGCGCGTCTTTCCTGTGTGGGAGGCGTTGTATCTCGGCCAGATTGTGGCCTGCTTCGCCATCGGCTTGATGAATGTGTTGTTGCCAGGCGTAGTGAAGCGCGACTTCCCGCACCACGTTCCACTGATGACTGGAGTTTACAGCGCGGCAATGTGCGTCGGCGCCGCCGCGGCGGCGGCCGGGACGGTCCCCGCGGCCCATGCGATCGAATACCTGCTGGGCGGCGCGAGCGGCAACTCCTGGGCATGGGCACTGGCGCTATGGGCGTTGCCCGTCGCATTGGCCACGCTGGTCTGGGGCGTGCGTCTGCCGAAGAAGTCGACCCACGCAGGAAGACACGCGCAAGTCGTTCGCGGATTGTGGCGAGATCCGCTCGCGTGGAAAGTCACGCTGTTCATGGGTTTGCAATCGTCGCTGGCGTACATCGTGTTCGGCTGGCTGCCGACGGTGCTTCGCACGCGTGGCATGAGTGCGGTCGATGCCGGTTTCATGCTGTCGCTCAGCGTGGTCACGCAGGCCGCGTCGTCGCTACTGCTGCCGTTTCTGCTGACGCGACTGCGCGATCAGCGCGCGGTGAATGTGGGGGCGTTACTGTCGACAGGCGTGGGTCTGATGGGCTGTTTCTTCGCGCCTGCGTCAACCATGTGGATCTGGGCGCTGCTTCTCGGCGCCTCGCAAGGCGCGGCGTTCACGCTCGCGCTCACCGTCATCGGCTTGCGTTCGTACGACTCGCACGTGGCCGCGCAACTCTCCAGCATGGCTCAGGGCATCGGCTATCTGATCGCGTCGTGTGGGCCGTTCATCGCCGGATCGCTGCTCCATGCAACCGGCTCGCTTTACAGTCTCGCTGCTTTGTGCGCGGGTATCTGCGTCGTGTCTGCGTGGTTCGGCTATGCAGCGGGGCGACGGGAACACGTTAACGCGCATCTCGAGTCGACGCATTGAAGACGCAATAAATACGCTGCCGCCGCGGGCAATGGCCCGTTCGTAGCCGACGTGCGCCGTGACATCACGCGTCATGGCAACGTATCGGATAGGCTCATTGCGGCGCGGTTAATTGACCTGCTGCTCAGCGGGTACGAGCCATTGCCTCGCCTTGCCCGCGCTCAATGCCTCGGCCAGTTCGGCGAGCGGCATGGGTCGGCCGATGTAGTAGCCTTGCGCCTCGGTTGCGCCGATGTCCCGCAACGCAGCCAGAGCAACCGCATCTTCGACACCTTCGGCCACCACGCCCAGACCGAGCGATTCCGCCATCCGCACGATCGCCCGGACGATGGCGCGCGTGCGCGGACTCGACGTCAAGCCGACGATGAACGATTTGTCGACTTTCAGCGCACTAAAGTGATACTGATGCACATAGCTGAGCGATGAAAAGCCGGTGCCGAAGTCGTCGAGCACCACCGACACGCCGTTGTCGATCAGGTGCTGCATCGTCTGCCGGGCGACTTCCGGCTCCGCGATCAACGCGCCTTCAGTCAGTTCCAGACGCACGCGCGACGGTGCGACGCCGTGCTGTTGCAGCAGCGCGAGCACGTCGCCGGCGAACTCCGCGCGCGTCATGCTGTAGCTCGAACAGTTGACATGGACGGGAGGCCAGCCGGCATGCGCAGGCTGCGCGAGAATTGCCGCGACGCAATTGAGCATGTACAGATCCAGCCGGCCGATCAGCCGCAGTCCTTCCATCGCCGGCAGGAATTCTCCCGGCGCGAGCAGGCGGCCATCTTGCTGCCGCCAACGTACCAATGCTTCGAGCGAGGTCAGACGGCCTGTGATCGTGCAGATGATCGGCTGGAAGAACGGGATCAGTTCGTCGTCGCGTTTAAGCGCATTTCGTAGCGCGCCTTCGCGCCGCATCCGGTCCGAGACCTCATGGCGCAACTCCTGATTGAACACCACGTAACTATCGCGGCCACCGTTTTTCGCGCGATACATCGCCGTGTCGGCGTCGCGCAAGAGGTCGGCCGGTTCCCTATGGAATTCATGCTCGGCGGTCACGATCCCGATGCTGCATGACGAGAAAACGACGTGATCGTCGATATGAAACGGCAGGTCGAACACCGACAATATCCGCTCGGCGATGGTGACTGCCGCTTCGAGCGACGCTTCGGGCGAGAGGATCGCAAACTCGTCTCCCCCGAGACGCGCGAGCATATCGGTTCTGCTCAGGCAGTCGCGCAGCCGTTTCGCCGCCGACACCAGCAGCTGATCGCCGAAATGATGGCCGAGACTGTCGTTGACTACCTTGAAGCGGTCCAGATCGAGGAACATCACGACCAACCGTCTTCCGGAATCCAGATGCCGGATCCATTCCGCGCCGAGCCGCTCGAGAAGATGGCTGCGATTGGGCAGCCCGGTCAACGAGTCGTGGAAGTTCTCATGCAACAGTTGCGCGTTTGCCCTATCCAGTTCGCGAGTGCGCTCCTGCACGCGCGCCTCCAGTTCGAGGTTCGCGGCATACAGCGCATCGGCGGCGCTTCGCCGCGACAATGCCGTATCGATGTGACGCGAGACGAACGTCAGCAACTCCTGGTCACGGGGCGTGTACTGTACGTCGGTCGAATAGCTCTGCACCGCGAGCATGCCTCGCACCTTACCCGCTTCGAAAAGCGGCACACCTAGCCACGAACGCAGATTCAGGTGGTCGTGGTCGAGTTCGACCTTGCCGTCGCGGATCAGGCGCTCCGCATCGGTACGATTGAAAAGACACGGTCGACGCTGTGCAATAACGTATTCCGTGAAGCCGCGTTTATAGCGCCTCGGAGCCGGCTGCTCGTCAACCAGTTCATCGACGTAATAGGGGAAAGAAACCGTTGCTGTCGCCTCGTCATACAGTGCGATATAGAAGTTGTGCACGTACAGCAGCTCGCCCAGAATGCGATGCAGGCTGCGGAAGAACTCGACCATGTCCCCCGACGCGCTCGACAACTCGGCGATACTAAAAAGCGCACTTTGCAGATGTTCCGCGCGTTTTCGCTCGGCCACTTCCTGCCGGAGTGCGTCGTTCAGTTCCGAGAGTTCCGATGTCCGGCGCGCTACGATATTTTCGAGGTTCGCCCGGTGAAGAATGCGGTCGAGCGCCATTGCCACATGACGCGCGACCACGAGAAACAGCGCCCGGTCGTCGGCGCTGTATATGCGCGATACGTCATAGACCTGCATGGCGAGCATGCCGAACACTTCGTCGGATGCGTTCTTCAACGGCGCGCCCATCCAGAATTCGGGGCGATCTCCAACGCAAAAGAAGCGGCCTGCCGCTTCCGCCTCCTGAATTCCGGCGGCGTCGATCAATAACGGCTGTCCGGTCGTCAGGACCTGTGCGGTCAGCGACAAACGATCCGGATCGAGCATGTCATAGCTTTCGGATTCGAGTGCGTCGACGTCGATCACATCCACATAATACGGATACGTGATACGTCTGCTTTCCGGTTCATACAGCGCGAGATAAAAGTTCTCTGCATCGATTATCGTGGCCAGCTGCTGGTGAACGGCATGCAGGAACGCGGAACGTTCGCCGGTCGAACTGGCCAGGTACGCGATTTCGTGGAGCACGCGCTGCGTGTGTTGCGCGCGCACGAGCGCGTCGCCAAGCAGTTGCAGTCCCAATGTGTTGGCAAATGCCGCGAGCGCTTCGTCGTTCGCGTCCTTTAGCGGCGCGAGCAGCCAGCCCAGCGCTTTGTCGCCGGTTCCGGTCGGCCAGCAATGTAATGCTTGCGACTCGCAAAACGGGACTAACGCGTCGTTCGCGAGAGCGTCGGGCCAGACCGTTTCGGCCCCGGAATATGCCGCAAGGCGCAGCTTGTCTCCCGCGCGATACCATGCCCAGTCCCGCCCGCGCATTCGATCGCGGGAGGCTTGAAGCAGTGTATCGACCCGCGCTGCCGTCGCTACCGACGTAGTCAGCTCCGCCTCTGGATTTGCGACATCGGTGGTCTGGTTATCGCTCTGACCTTTTCCCCAGTCGCGTCGGTGTCCGGAAACAATATTCATCAACGCTCCATGCATCTCTCATTCTGCATGCATTAAATCAGGTAGCGACCGCCCCCGGTCCGCGTGCCTTTTGTAATTTGCCTACCCGCTATCTGATAACGGCATCAAGGCCTCGATACTTTATCCCAAACCGTTTCCGGCCCATCCGGATGGCTGTCATTCCCGCGCCTGATTAATGCGCGACGCGTGATTTTTCGGAAAGCAAGCGTTCGGAATATGTCACTTGCCCATGCATTTGTGGCTACCTAGCATCAGTCCGACTAGTCGCAGTGGGAGCGCTCGGTACAGCCGGAGCGGGCCCGATCTTTCCTCTCAGACAGACTCTCACGATGATCGACCCCAATAAAAGCAGGCGCGCCAGTATCGCGGTATTCGCGCTGCTCTATCTCGGCTACTGCATTTCGTACATAGATCGCGCGGCGATTGCGCTGTCGCTCGTCGCCATCGGCAAGGAATTCAACGTTGGATCGGCGGCGCTCGGCGTCGTCATGAGCACCTTCTATATCAGCTACGCCGCGATGCAGATACCCGGCGGCTGGATCGCGGATCGCTGGGGCAGCAAAAAGGTCATCGTCGTATCGGTGGCATTCTGGTCGCTGTTCACGCTCATGACGGGTCTCGCATGGTCGCTGGCCTCGCTGATCGCGATCCGCTTTATCTTTGGCCTCGGCGAAGGCGGTTATCCGGGCGCCGCCGTGAAGGGCGTCACCGAATCGTGCGCGCGCGCCGATCGCCCGAAAATGTCCGCATTGCTGATGTCGTCGAACTACGTGGGCAGCTTTATTGCTCCGCTTGCGATCGCGCCTCTTATTCTGTACCTGGGATGGCGTCACGCGTTCGTCGTGGCGGGCATTGCCGGCGTCGCGTTCGCGCTGTTCTACCTGTTCGCCGTCAAGGACACGCATCAGAAGCGCGATGCGTCGGGCCGTGCCACACGCATCGACGGCGCGGCGACGCGCGCGCTCCTCAAGATGCCGCTGATGTGGAAGATCCTGCTCACGTGGTTCGGCATGGGCATCGTCAACAAAGGTCTGGATGCATGGATGCCCGCGTATCTGCTGACCGAACGTCATCTCGATCTGAAAGCGGTCGGCATGTTGACGCCGCTGCCCTTCGTCGCCGCGAGCATCTCGACGGCGCTCGGCGGATGGATTCTCACGCGCTGGTTCGATGGCCGCGAGAAATGGCTGATGGCCGCGTGCTGCGTGATCTCCGGCTTTTTCCTCTACGAGATGTATACGGCTGAAACCGTGACGGGCGTGATCGCATATCAATCGATCGTGTATTTCTTCAAGTCCTTCGTATTCGCGGGTGTCTTCGCGCTGCCCACGAAGTTCCTCCCACAGAAGTTGATCGGTACGGGCGCAGGCATGGTGAACTTCGGCGGACAGGTAGCAGGTTTCGTCGCGCCGGCTGTCATTGGCCTGCTCGTGTCCATGACGGGCAACTACAACGCCGTGTTCGGCTTCCTGATCGCGGCAACGGCGCTCGCGGCGGTCACGAGCCTGTCGATTGGGCTCGCAAGCGAAAACGATGCGCGCCGTTTGGGAACCGCTGAAGAAGCCTGATTGCATGATCGCAGTGTGCGGGCGCTATGATGCGGACTACGCGTCACTACATCGATCCAGCATGAACGCCCGCATTCTTCAGGAAGCCGCTGTCCGTTACTTTCTCGAAGTCGTCAACACCGGGTCCATCGCCGACGCCGCGCATCGGCTGAACGTCGTGCCGTCGGCGGTGAGCCGGCAAATCACGCGGCTCGAAGGCGAACTCGGCATGCCGCTCTTTGTGCGGCAATCGCGCGGCATGGTGCCGAGCAAAGCAGGAGAAATGCTCGCAGCCTATGCGCGGCGCTCGCAACTGGACGCCGAACAGATTTCGCTCGAAATCGACGCGCTTCGCGGCGAGGCGGCCCGCAGGATTCGCATTGCATGCACCGAAGGTTTCGCGGCAGCTTTTCTGCCGCGCGCAATGGCCGATTTCCGCCGCACCGTCGCGCCCGCATCGTTCGAAGTCGTGGTGGATACCGCTGCGGGCGTCACCCAGCGTGTCCGCGAAGCCGGAGCCGATGTCGGCCTGACCTTCAGCTTCGGTCCTGCGAAGGACATTCATGTCGCGTTCTCAGCGCCGTCGCCCATGTTCGCGATCGTTGCGGCGTCGCATCCGCTCGCGTCATCGCCGCAGGTTTCGTTTCGCGAATTGCTCGCCTACCCGCTCGCGTTGCCCGGCGCTCATTCGACGCTGCATACGCTCATCGATATCTATTGCAGCCGCGAAGGCGTAGCTTGCAAGAGCGTGCTCAGCAGCGCCACGCTAGAAACGCTGCTCGGCTTCACGCTCGCAAGCGACGCGGTCACGTTCAGCGGCGAACTCTTCGTGCGTCCGCGTCTCGCGACGGGGGAACTGGTCGCGTTGCCCGTGCCCGAGTTCGCGACGAGCGAACGCGCCATCGAAATCCAAACGCTCGCGCGGCGCGAATTGCCGCCGCTTCTGCAGTCGTTCGTCGAGCGCTTGAGCGGTGAACTAACGCCGCCGGCGAGCGTTGTCCAAAAGTGAAGTCAGCGTTCGATAAACATCACTAGCCGCTCAATTTCTCGTCGTCTACATTGAGCGCACTCTTTGTATCATTGCCAAAGGATCGCTCGATGACCGACCGTCACGAACTCACGCGTCATAGCGCCGTCGCGCTGCGTGCGCTCTTGCAGGCGCGCGAAATCTCCGCCGTTGAATTGCTCGATGCCTGCATTGCGCGCATAGAAGCGCTCAATCCGTATGTGAACGCGATCACCGCAACGAGCTTCGAGCGCGCTCGCCTCGAAGCGCGCGCCGCCGATGCCGCGTTCGCGCGTAGCGCCACGCTGGGGCCGCTGCACGGCCTGCCGATCGCCATCAAGGATCTCGAAGAGACCGAAGGCATTCTGACGACGTACGGCTCGCCGCTGTATCGGGCGAACGTGCCCGCACGCGACAACACGCTCGTACGACGTTTGCGCGCGGCGGGCGCGATCGTCGTCGGCAAGACGAATGTGCCCGAGTTGGGCGCTGGCGCGAACAGTTTCAATCCCGTTTGGGGCGCAACGGGCAACCCGTTCGATCCGCGCCTGAACGCCGGCGGATCGTCGGGCGGATCGGCGGCTGCGCTTGCGCTCGACATGGTGCCGCTTGCAAGCGGATCCGACACGGGCGGCTCGTTGCGCATTCCCGCTGCGAAGTGCGGTGTGGTCGGATTGCGCACATCGCCGGGACTCGTGCCGAGCGACCGCAAGCCGCTGGGCTGGACACCGATTGCCGTTGTCGGGCCGATGGGCCGCAACGTCGAAGACACGTGGCTGCAACTTGCGGCGACGGTCGGGCAATCGGACAGCGATCCGCTCGGCTATCCGTTCACAATGGCGCCCACAATGGACGGCCGCGCGCTCACCGACCTGTCGAAGCTGCGTATCGGCTACACCGAAGACTTCGGCGTCTGTGAGGTCGATGATGAGATCCGCGCCGTGTTCCGCCGCAAGATCGAATTCCTGCGCGGCCATGTCGCCGTTTGCGAGCCGGTCGAAGTCGATTTCGAAGGCGCGCACCGCTGCTTCGACGTGCTACGCGCGGAGGCTTTCGTTGCGGGCCTGCAAAAGGCCTACGAAACCAATCCTGAACTGCTCGGGCCGAATCCGCGTGCGAACTACGAAATGGGCATCGGCATGGGACTCGCCGATTGCGTGCGCGCGCACGCAGATCAAACGCGGCTGTTCCGCCACTTCCAGACGCTGTTTGACCGCTACGACCTGATCTTGTCGCCGACCACGCCCGTGTCGCCGTTCCCCTGGACGCAGCCGTATCTGAAGTCCGTGAACGGCGTCGAACTGGAAAACTACTATCGTTGGCTCGCGTTGACCTATGTGGTGACGCTCGCGACAAACCCGGCCTTGTCCTTGCCATGCGGTGTCGATCATCGCGGCATGCCGTTCGGGCTTCAGATGATTGGGGCGTTCCGCGGCGATCTCACGTTGCTCGATGCAGCGCGCGCATTCGAAACGCTCTTCGCGTCGTCCGATGAAACGCGCCGTCCGATACCGGATGCCGCGAAATTGCGCACGTGCGATGTCGATCTCAAGTCCATCGTCACACATCCACCCGTGTTCGATGCGGTGGCTCCTTCGAACAATTCCGCTTCCTCTTCAACGTCCGCCGTCTGACCGAACATGATCGATTCCATTTATGGGAAGCCGCTCGACGCGTGGCTTCGCGACTATCCGCTCTTGCGACCGCTCATGGAGCTTCAGCCCGTCGAATGGTTCAACCCGGCCGTCGCGCCGCTGGCCGATGCGATTGACGACATCCCGCTCGATGCATCCGATGTCGCCGATGCGAGCGCACGCCTGCAACGATTCGCGCCGCTGCTCGCGCAGACCTTCGACGATGTGCGCGAAGCGGGCGGCATCATCGAATCGCCGTTGACCGATGTGCCCTTGTTCGCGGACGCATTGAGCAGGCGCTACGACGTCGAGACACCTCGTCGCCTGCTGCTCAAGCAGGATAGTCATCTGCCCATTTCCGGTTCGATCAAGGCGCGCGGCGGCATCTATGAAGTGCTCTTTCATGCTGAGCAACTCGCGATACGCCACGGCCTGCTGAATGAAGGCGACGATTACCGCATGCTCGCCACCGACGCGTGCCGCGCGCTCTTTCGCAAGCACAGCATCGCGGTAGGCTCGACGGGTAACCTGGGCATGTCGATCGGCATCGCGAGCGCGACGCTCGGCTTCACAACTACCGTGCACATGTCCGCCGACGCACGTCAATGGAAGAAAGACCGCCTGCGCGCGCACGGCGTGACAGTCATCGAATATGCGGGCGATTACGGCGAAGCGATCGAGAGCGGCCGGCGTCTCGCGTCGAACGATCCGCTGTGCCACTTCGTCGACGATGAGAATTCGACCACGCTGTTTCTCGGTTACGCAGTCGCGGGCGAACGCCTTAAACGCCAGTTCGATGCCGCAAACGTGCCTGTCGATGCCGGGCATCCGCTTTTCGTCTATTTGCCATGTGGCGTCGGCGGCGGTCCGGGCGGCGTCGCGTTCGGTCTGAAGCTCGCATTCGGCGATGCAGTGCATTGCGTCTTCGCGGAGCCGACGCACTCGCCATGCATGTTGATGGGCGTGCTTACGGGTTTGCACGAGAAGCTCGCAGTACAAGACTTCGGTATCGACAACCTGACGGCGGCCGACGGACTCGCGGTCGGTCGCCCGTCGGGCTTCGTCGGCCGCGCGATGCAGCGGATGATCGACGGCTACTACACGATCGACGACCGCGAGTTGTACGCCCTTCTCGCTTTGATGGCGGACACACAGGCCATTCGGCTGGAGCCGTCCGCGCTTGCGGGCGCGCCGGGTTTCGCGCGGGTATCGAAAGAAGCGCAAGGCTATCGCGCGCGCATGGCTCTAGGCGACACGGCCATGCGCAATGCGACACACGTCATCTGGGCGACGGGCGGCGGCATGGTGCCGGAGGCTGAGATGTCGGCTTATCTGCAAACCGGCCGCGCCGCGTTGTACGGCGCGTAGACATCTGGCGGCGCGGTTTCCGGCGCCGCCACCTCCATGCGCGTCCACAGTTGTTTCGAAATGCTGCTCACTCACGACCGCACGCGAAGCGTCGGCTAGACAGCGTCGTGAACGACATCGTGCAGTGCTCCCGCGAAGACCGTCCCTCTTATCGGTTCAGTACTTCAGACAAGTCGCGATGAAGCAAGATTTCGACACGTTTTGACAGAAACTGGAAAGAAACGCCGGCCCTCTCCCCTTAGACTTAATCCCGTCGCCCGAAGGGTTGTTGTGCAAGTATTCGCGCAAAGCCTTGCTGCCTGAGGACACGAAGGTTCGATGCTCAATGTCTCAACAACCGGATCAAGCACGACCATCGCAACGTAAAGTCCAGAACAAACGCGATGCCCAGCTTCAAACGTTTCAGGAACGCGGCCACCACCGTAGCGGGCATTGAGTTGATGCACCGCATTCGCAAGGGGCAATTTCGCCAGAACTGCCCGTACCTCAAAGATGCCACCATGCCTACCGCCTGGAATTTGGTCCTCGCTGCTCGACAAGGTGTCCTGATCTGGTGGCGTTAGTTCGCCGAAATCGTCCATTTGCCAGAGCATGTTTACTCCGAATTCCATTCCCTATCAGCAACAACCTGGCTTTCAGCGCACCTACCGCCAAGGCCGCCTGAGTCTGGGTCTTTTCTTTCCCCTCGAAGCCTTCACCGGCGATACGCCGAGTATGTTGGACCAGGTGAGCTTGGCCCAACGTGCCGAAAAGCTGGGTTTCTCTGCCCTCTGGTTCCGCGACGTGCCGTTACGCGATCCCAGCTTCGGTGATTCGGGCCAGGTCTTCGATCCCTGGGTCTACCTGGGTTTTATGACGGCACACACTCGCTCGATTGCGCTGGGTACCGCGTCGGTCATCCTGCCAATCCGCAATCCCCTACACACAGCCAAGGCCGCAACCAGTGTCGATCAGCTCAGTGGTGGCCGCCTGCTGCTCGGCGTGGCTTCCGGTGACCGTCCAGTAGAGTTCCCAGCATTCGGTGTCGACCCGGAGCAACGCGGCAGCCTGTTCCGCGAATACCTCAAGGTGTTTCGCGAGGTTCAGCTCACCAGTTTCGTGCCTTTGACCTGGCCCGGCGGCAGGCTTGAGGGGGCAGACCTGATTCCCAAGCCGACCACGGCGGAAATTCCTTTTTTCGTCACCGGCCATAGCCGCCAGACACTTGAGTGGATCGCCCGCTACAGTCATGGCTGGATCACCTATCCGCGTGCACCGAAGGCTCAGCAGCTGATTGTCGAGCGCTGGCGCACGGCGGTTCGTGCCGAATGTGGTGAACAGTTCAAACCCTTCACTCAGTCGCTATACATCGACCTGACAGATAACCCGCAGACACCACCACGGCCGATCCACCTGGGCTATCAACTGGGGCGATATCACCTGACCGCGCTGCTGCACAGCTTGCAGGAGGAGGTCGGCGTCAACCATGTGATCATCAATTTGAAATACGGCCAACGCTCGGCGGGTGAGGTCATTGAGGAACTCGGTCAGTTCGTTCTACCTGACTTCGTGATGTCGGCATGAGCCGGCATGGTGCTGGAAAGCACCGCACGGGGAAGCCCACGCTCAGGTGGTCGAGACCTGACCGAAGAAGGCCAGGATGCGAACCGCGATACTCTCGCGCGGCATTCAATTGACGAATCTCTGGAGAGCAGACGAACATGAAGACAGTGGTCGTAGCAGGCGCGGTCGGAGTTATCGGACGCGGAGTACTCGCACACTATGAACCCAGGGGCGTCGGCCTGGTCGCCGTTTCCCGACGCGCACCTGATTTCCCGACGCGCGCCAGCATTTCGCGGTCGACCTGCTGGACAGGGAGTCCTGCGAGGCGCTACTTGCACAAGTACCGGAAGCGACGCATCTCGTGTTCGCAGCCTACAAGGAGAAGCCGACGCCTGCGGAACTGGTCGAGGTGAATCTGCGGATGCTGAAGAACATGGTTGAGGTTATGGAGAAGCACGCGCCGAACCTGCAGCACGTCACGCTGATGCAGGGAGGCAAGGCATACGGCGTGCATATTGGCCCGATTCCGTCGCCCGCGAAGGAGAGCGACCCGCGCCATATGCCACCGAACTTCTATTACGACCAGGAGGATTTCCTTCGGGAACGTTCAGTCGGCAAATCATGGTCCTGGACTGCATTGCGTCCCGAGGGTGTTGCAGGGGTTGCCGTGGGCAATCCCATGAATCTGCTGATGGTGATTGCAGTCTATGGAACGTTAGCGAAGGCCCTGGGCGTTCCAATGTCTTTTCCCGGCCCCCGCGCCGCTTACGACGCGCTCTACCAGATTACCGATACTCGAATTCTCGCGAGCGCCGTCGATTGGGTGGGCGAGACCGACGCATGCCGAGGCGAGATTTACAACATCACGAATGGCGATTACTTCAGATGGTCTCGCGTCTGGCCGCGTCTGGCGGAGTTTTTCGATGTGTCGGCCGGTGAGCCGTTCCCCATGTTGTTACAACAGATGATGGCCGATAAGGCAGAGCTGTGGAACAGTCTGGTCGAGAAGCACAACCTTCGACACTACCCGTACGACCAGATCGTGTCGTGGAAGTTTGGCGACATGATTTTCAAAACGACCTTTGACAACATCTCTAGCACGATAAAGGCGCGCAAACATGGCTTCCATGATTGCATCGATTCGGAGGAGATGTATATCGAGATGCTGACCGAACTCAGGGAGCAACGCTACATTCCCTGATTGTGCTGTGTGTCCGGTGGTACGTGGCCTGCTCTGCCGCGTGTCGATCAGGATGAGAGTGGTGGCGTGACAGTGCCGCAGACTTTTCCCATTCAACCGCCTCGCGCAGGCAAGACTCCCGACGCCCCGCCACTCAACCGAAGACGCGATCCCGGTCATGGAAGCGTTGCATCCAGTAGGGGAACGGCACTGATGGTTCAGATACTTTATCGAGCCGCGCGCACTGCTCGGAGGTTAGTACGAGATTTTGTGCATCGAGATTAGCTGCGAGTTGCTCACACGTGCGGGCTCCGACGATGACAGAAGTGATCTGCTCGCGCGCGAGCAACCAGCCTAATGAGACTTGAGCCGGCGTGGCCGCCAGTTCGTCGGCGACTTCACGCAATACTGCGAGGATCGGCTCCGCCCTGACTGTATCGACCGGCGGAAAGTCGAGCTTCGCACGCCGCCCGGCGGCTTGGTCATTCTGCGAGTACTTGCCGCTCAGGTAGCCACCTGCGAGCGGACTCCAGACCAGGAGGCCGATTCTGTTTGTCGCTGCAACCGGCATGATTTCGTGTTCGATATCGCGGCTCGTCAGCGAGTAGTGCACCTGATTGCTGACGACATGAGCTCGATCGGTACGGGACGTTATGCCGACGGCCCGCTCGAGATCGCCTGCACTGAAGTTGCACACACCAATATGGCGGACCTTGCCCTGGGTGACGAGGTCGTCCAGAACACGAAGCGTCTCGTCGAACGGAACCAGCGCGTCACGGTCATGCAACTGGAACAGGTCGATGTGATCGCGACCGAGTCTCTTCAGGCTTGTCTCGACCGAGCGCATGATGTGTGAGCGGCCCAATCCTACTTCGTTCTGGCCGGTGCCGGTGCGTAGCCGAACCTTGGTCGCGACGAGCATTCGATCTTCGTCCAGGCCCAGCGCTTTCAGGACATGGCCCACGACCTCTTCTGAGCGACCCTGCGAGTAGGCGTCCGCCGTGTCGATCAGGTTAACGCCGCGTTCCACGGCAATTGCGACGAGCCGGGCGGCCTGATCGCTGTTCAAGCCGGCAATACTGCCCCAGATGCCCGAGCCAGCTCCAAAAGTCATTGCGCCCAGGCTCAGCCGTGAAACCCGTAGCCCAGTTCTGCCAAGCGTGCTGTATTCCATCGTGTAATCCTGGTTTGAACAAAATCCTGATGTATCGGTAAAGTAAGACCCTGAGTCCACGCATCCCGCATCGGCTCTGGTCAGGTGCGACGCGACACAAGCTCGCCCAGAACGGTCTCCAGTTCGACGTGGCCGCGCAAGATTTCGTCAGAACTGCTTTCGAAATCGATCCAGCCTTCGTTGAAGCCGTCCAGCATGCGCATGCGGGGCATAGGATGTTTCATGCCCTGCGTGCGGAACAGCGCTTCCCACGTCTGCCTTTCGACGGCTTCCGCACGTACAGGACGACTCAACACACTGGCGAAAGCCGCTGCGAGATCGTTAGGACTCGCCCGGCGTGGACCCTCAAGCTCGACGACGCGCACACCGCGCCACGTCTGCTGAAGCAGTTCGGCAGCAACGCGGCCCACGTCCGCGGTGGCGACCATCGGCACAGGCTTGTCGAGCGGCTGCAGGTAACTGGCAATGACGCCATCGTCGCTTGCAGACGCACCATCCCACGCGGCGTTCTCCATGAACCAGCCAGGCCGCAGGAACGTCACGGGCATCGGCATCTCGCGCAGCGCCTGCTCCATCAGCGTGCGTTGAGTGAGCAGGTTGACCTCGTCGGCCTGTGCGCCGATCGTCGAGAGGCAAACGACCTTGTCCGGCCGCGCCTTCAGGAGTGCTGCGCACACAGCCTCTATCACTGCACGCGCTTCAGGAAACCCGGGCTCCGGATCGAACTCCGAAGGCGGCAGGATGAAAACGCCCGTCGCGCCCTCGAACGCGGCAGCGAGCGACGAAGGGTCTTCCATGAAAGCCGTCGCGATCTCGCAACCTCGCTCTGCCCACGCCTCTGCCCGCGTCGCATCGCGCACGACTGCGCGCACCGGCTGACCAGCAGCCAGCAGTTCGCGGGCCACTGCGCCGCCCACCTTGCCGGTGATTCCTGTGATTGCATACATTGCTCGTTCTCCATGTGTGGATATATCGGTTGACGCACGGTGAATGTGCCGACGGTCAGGCGCTCAGGCGCGACGCAAACCGTCGTAAAACGCCTTCTCGAACTGTCCGTAGAGGTCCACTACGCGCGCATCGTAGAAGGGCAGCATCTGCGTAAAGAGCGATCCGGCGACACGCTTGACCGGATCCACCCAGAAGTAGGTGTTCAACAATCCGGCCCAGCTCACACTGCCTGCGCTTCGTCCGTGGGGTCCTTGCTCTGTATTGATGTCGAACGACAGCCCCCACTTGTGCGCGGTGCCAGGAAACTGATCGAAGCTGTTCGACCACGACGGCTGCGCCGTCCTCATTTCCGCGACCTGCAGATCGCCAATGTGATTGCGGAACATCGTCGCGACGGTGTCAGCGCGTAGCACGCGTTCGCCGCGATACGTGCCGCCGTTCAACAGCATCTGCAGGAACGCCATGTAGTCGCGCGGCGTGCTGAAGAGTCCGCCTCCGCCCATGAAAAATTCGGGGCGCTGGTTGGTTTCGAACGGCTCAGGCGCGAGTGAGCCGTCCGCCTGACGCCTGTGCATGGTGGCGACGCGCTGCTTCTGCTTGCTACCGATGAGAAATCCCGTGTTGCGCATGCTCAGCGGATCGAAGATGTGCTCACGGAAGTAGACTTCCAGCGACTGATCGGTCACGGCCTCGACCAGCTTGCCGACCCAGTCCATGCTGATGCCGTACTCCCAGCGCTCGCCCGGCTCGAACTCGAGCGGCGCCGCGAATGCACCGTTCATCGAATAGCCGATGTCCGGCATGCCCGTCACCGTCTCGTACCGGCTGAGCTTGTCGCTCCAGATGCTGTACGTAAATCCGGAGGTATGCGTGAGGAGATGGCGCACCGTGATCGCATTGCGCGCGGGACGCAGCCTGGGTTGCCCGGAGACGTCGAATCCATCGAGGATTTGAGGCGACTTCAATTGCGGCAGGATTTCGCCCGCGGGTTGATCCAGCCGCAGTCTGCCCTGCTCGATGAGTTGCATGCACGCGGTTGCGGTAATCGCCTTTGTCATCGACAGGAGCCAGAAGACTGTGTCGGGACTAATGGCCTCGCCAGTGCGGGCGTTCGCCCGGCCACATGCTCCCTCGTAAACCAGTCCGCGGTCGGTTGCGCCCATGGCGACAACACCGGCAACCGTGCCGTCGTCCACTGCCCTCTGCAGGCATTGATCGATCGAACTGTAGGCCGGGTGACGGGCCAGCGCGGCGTCGCCACTCGCGCGCGGCGATACTGCCCGCGCGTCGCGGCTTGCGACGCCACCAAGTGTCGCAAGAGCCAGCAGGCTCGACGCACCCTTCAGAAGACGACGACGATCTGTTTGAACTGCCATTTTCCGTTTCTTCCCGAATGAATGAATCGCGGCATTACAGTGCTTCAGTGATGGGCGAAAACGCGCGCCGCGAGCGGTTTCCGTTGAAGCGTCCAGCGGATGTTTCGGTGAGACGTATTCTGGCCAAGCACTTAAAGAAACAAAATGACATGGATGTCATCAGATAAGTGACAGAGCGTCACCGATTTGGCATGATCAACGGACACGTCCACTGCTGCGCGGCGCAGCGTTCGATTTCACGCGGTCGATTGCGCTCCGCCAAACGTATTAACTCGGGCAACCATGAGATCCAGTAGCGAGAAGCTTTCCGGCAGCATTAGCGTGTTCGCCGCCGTAGTGGATGCGGGAACGTTTGTGGCCGCGTCGGAGGTAATAGGAATGACGCCGCCGGGCGTCAGTCGGGCGATTGCGCGGCTGGAAAAAAGGTTGAACATCCGGCTCTTCAGCCGGACAACGCGCTCCGTCTCCCTGACCGAAGAGGGCCGCCGCTTTTACGAGCAGGTCATGCCCCATCTCGCCGGACTTGAGGAAGCAGCGGCCGCTGCGGCAGGCGGCGCGTCCGCTGTGCGTGGAAAGCTGAGAATCAATCTGGATCCTGTCGTCTACCGGACCATTCTCGGGCAACAACTCGATGCGTTCATGGACGCACACCCCGAACTCGAAATCGAGTTCATCGCGCGAGACAGTCTTGGCGACCTCGTCATGGACGGCTTCGACCTCGCCGTGCGATTCGGCGAACCCAAAGCGTCTACCCTGATCGCGAGAAAGCTGCTCGACACCCGCATCGTGACGGTCGCAGCGCCCTCGTACGTTGCTCGCTGGGGACGGCCGGCAAAACCCGAGGACCTGCAAGGTCGAAGCCACAGATGCCTCGAATTTCGCAACCCGGAGACAGGCAAGCCGTTCCAGTGGGAATTTCATCGCAAGCGAAAACGCATTGTGGTCGACACTCAGGGACGACTCACGGTCAACGATCCGGGTGCCTTGCTCAACGCATGTCTCGCCGGTTCCGGAATTGCGCAGATGCTGCTGTTCGGTGCCGAGCCCCTGATTGCCGACGGCCGGTTGGTCAATCTCTTTCCCGAGTGGGTAGACGAACGGTATCCGTTATACGTCTACTACGCATCCCGGCACCACGTGCCGGCAAAGACCCGTGCTTTTCTTGACTTCGTGGTGGAACTGACAGGCAATCACGAGCGCGCCGGCACGCGCTAGTGCTGTTTCGGCGAACTGGCGAGGCAATATCGAATGGCCAGTCAAGTATGAGTTGCGGTCGGCCATGATCCGATTACGAACGTCCAGTTCTGGCCGGAAGTAAATCGCGTCGTTTTACCGTAGTCACGCGCGGCCCGAACAGTGCCTAGGCGTCTGTACCGGACACCATCTTTAAATCCGTACAGGTACTGTACCGGCAACGCTCGCTAGAATGCTCCAAAGTCCTCTGCCAGTCTTTGGAGTCCGCCATGTCTTACTTCACGCTCAGCGCGCTGCCAGCCGGCATCCTGTTCGCGCTCGTCACTACGATCACGCCAGGTCCGAACAACACCATGCTGCTGGCTTCGGGCGTCAACTTCGGTTTTCGCCGCACGTTGCCGCATCTGTCGGGTATTAGCGCCGGCGTGGTGCTGTTGATGCTGTCGGTGGGCATCGGTCTCGGCGAAGCCTTCATTCAGTTCCCGGTGCTCTACACGGTGCTCGAAGTCGCGAGCGTCGCGTACCTGCTTTACCTCGCGTGGAAAATCGGCACGTCCGGCGAATTGAAAGTAAAGCAGGGCGAGCGCAGGCCAATGAAATTCTATGAAGCCATCGCTTTCCAGTGGGTCAATCCGAAGGCATGGATGATGGTATTGACCGCCGCCACCACGATCCATTTGAGCGAGAGCTACAGCATGAACGCGATAGCAATGGCGGCGCTGTTCTATGTGATCGGCTTTCCGTGCATCTGCCTGTGGGCCGGTTTCGGCACCGCAATGCGCCGCGTGCTGTCCGACCCGAAGCGCCTGCGCGTCTTCAATATCGCAATGGCGCTGCTGCTGGTTTGCTCGCTCTATCCGATCGCACTGAAGCTGATCGACACCATCCGCGCGTGAGCGCGTGGGCACCCTTTTCATCCGGGCACCTGCGTGCGGCTAGATCACGCCACGCCCAACCTGCTCGATGAAGCGCCACAACGCGTCGTCGGTTGAATATGGGGCGTTGAAGCGGAACCATGCGCTCGGCGCGTCGTCGGGACGGAAGTAGGAGCCGGGCGCAAGCCAGATTCCGTGCGTGAGCGCGGCGGTCGCCACGTCGCCGGCGCGCGCGGCGTCGATCGGCAAACGCGCCCATAAAAAAAGCCCTGCGCGCGGGCGATGAAACACTTCTAGCCCGAGCGAATCGAGCCGCTCCTCGACGGTTGCGTGCGCGAGCTTCAGCCGCTCGTTCACGGCTTCCACGTGGCGCGCGTAGCGCCCTTCGAGCAGCACTTTGTCCACGATCCGCTCGATCGCTTCCGACGACGTCAGCCCCACCGCCATCTTCGTGCGCGCCAGCTCACGCAACACCGCGCGCTCCGCGACCACATAGCCGCAGCGCAGTCCCGGCGTTACCGTCTTCGAAAAACCGCTGACATACAGCACGCGCTGCAAGCCTTCCATTGCGGCGAAAAGCGGCGCACCGGACGGCGCCAGCTCGCGGCTCACGTCGTCCTCGATCACCCACATGCGCTGACGCTCGGCGATCTGCAGCAAGCGAAACGCGGCCGACATGCCGAAGGTCGCGCCGGTCGGATTCTGCAGCGTCGTGTTGACGAAAATGGCCTTGGGCTTGTGCTGCGCGACGAGTGTTTCGAGTACATCGGTATCGACGCCGGCGGGCGTGCGCGGCACGCCATGCACGACCAGTCCCGCCAGCTTGAGAATCTGCAGCAGGTTGCAATAACCCGGATCTTCGACGATCACCGAATCTCCCGCGCGCAGCAAGGTACGCACGATCAGGTCGAGCCCCTGCGTCGCGCCTTGCGTGAGCAACACGTTCGACACGTCGACCGGCAAGCCGCGCCGGTCGAGCTGCTCCGCGATGCGCTCGCGCAACGGCGCGAACCCGTATGGATGCCCGTAATCGCCGAACCGCGCCGCAGGCACGCGGCTCATCGCACGCAGCGCGTGCTGCAGACCCGTTTCGTTGATCCACTCGTTCGGCAGCCAGCCGCCGCCCGCTTTGATCGGCACCGAATGATCGGCGAACACGTCGGACAGGAGCCAGGTCGCGGTGAGGCTCGGCGGCTG